>Ga0114995_10001339_pt1 | contig 17374 bp, 16 predicted proteins | sample ArcticOcean_MG_C_11_FD_87038 | JGI IMG/M metagenome (GOLD analysis project Ga0114995, IMG submission 87038) | Marine microbial communities from western Arctic Ocean - ArcticOcean_MG_CB2_154 | ecosystem: Environmental > Aquatic > Marine > Oceanic | place: Arctic Ocean: Canada Basin | collected... | reverse complement strand
TTAAAGTTTTATCTTTAAATACACCCTCAGGATGTGGTTGACATATTAAATCAATATTCATTTTATCCAAGATATCGGTTAAATTTAATTGCCACTTTAAATACACCATATCATTACTAATTGCCGCACCTAAGGAAAACTCTCTAATAGCGGTAGACATATAAATCACGACAGGTCTTTTGTTTTTATTTATGGCGTAATTTTGATACTTTTCAAATTTATTATTTTGAATAATACTAGAAATATTAAAAGGTTGATTTATTGAAACTGGAAATTGTTTTAAATAATTCTTATAAAAAAACTCTTTTGCTTTAGGAGTTATATCTACAAAATTATTAGTCACCGCAAATTCCCCGTAATACATTCGATGGCAAGAGGGGGCTAAAACACTGCCTGTTGCATGAGTGAAGCTAGTTACACTACCACCATTTCTTAAAACTGCTAGCGCCAATAAACGAAAAGAATAGGCTGTTCCTGTGCCAATCCAAATATTTTTAGGTAATTTAGAATATTGAGAACATTGATAAAGAGCTTTTGCATCTCTTAATAAACATTCTTTTATTAAAGAATTGACTAACTGATTAAACCTTTCTAAATAAATTACTTCTATTTCTAAATTTCCAATTAAAGCTTGGTATGTCTCTTGAGGTAAATCATCAAAATATTCAGATTTTTGATACTCAATATTATTTTTATTTATATTTCTTAGTAACTCACTAGCTTGATAGAAATAAATTCTCTGCTTACTTTTTCTTGCTTTTTGTATCAAGATTTCATTATGCCCTACAGCAATAATATCTGGCTTAAAAATGGTTAATGGTAGTTTCCACCACTTTATCCAAGTAAGCGTTCTAACAACCCTTCTAATAAAATAAGTTCTTATTGGTTTTTCACTTAATATTATTTTTGTTTTATTTTCTAAATATTTTTTATCCCCTGTTTTTAAAAAATTAACCTCGCCTAAAGTTGAAGCAAGCTCAAGGTTGTTTTTATCACACCCTTGAATGGCTAATAAAGCAATGATGTAGCCGTTCACTCTATCCATTAATGAAGGAAGAGATAATAAAAAATTATCCCTCTTGTCATTGTTTTTTAAAGATTTAATATATTTGACAATGTTTTCATTTTGTTGTTTTAAGAGTACATTAACGTCCTCTTCATTAACAACATTCGTAAAATCTTTGTGCCACATTGGCATATTTAATGAAGCTTTAAAATCAAAAGGTATTTTCTTATTCATTAACTATATCCAAACTTAAGATTATTTTCTTGACAAAATTTCATTTTCCTATCATAATCTTTAGTCTGTCTTGATAGTGTGCAATATTTATTTTTTTTCTAGCAAAAACCAATTTATGTCATCTTGTTGAAAATAGTTATCTCTATGATAAAGGAATCCATAATCAACTAATGTTAAATTACGATATTTATCAAGCATTTCTCCAGCGAAATCTCTCTTAAATAACCGATCGCTATGCCCTCGATAATTCACACTTACAGGTGTTGGATTATAATATTCCGCAATTAGAATATACCTAGTTGAACTATCATATAATTTCTCATAAACATCATTCAATAAGTTAGGATTAATGTGAATTAGCACAGTTTTAACCATAGACAAATCATATTTTTGACTTTCATTGTAATCAAAAATTGATTTATTTACTACATTACACTTTCCCCACTCATGTAAAAATTTACAGGCGTTATTATTTATCTCAACCCCTGTTAACTTACACTCAGGTAGTAAAGTATTAAATGCTTTTAAATTCAATCCAATATTACAACCAAATTCAACAACAGATTCAACCTTATGCGTTCTACTGATGATTTCACTAAAAAAAGGAATATTACTAATATAATCTTGATTTCTATTTATATAATCATCGCCAAATTCTGTTGCCCAAAACTCCTCTTGTTCTGTTTTATAACTCATAATTACTCCTATTAATATAATTTTCTAAAATTATGCTGTGTTGTTTGATTGGTAGTTTTGATGCATTTTCTATTTTAATCTCGCAAGCCAACTATAAAGAGATTTGCTTTTTTAAACTTATCTCCAAATTTACACAGTAGCTCCACATTAGTATTAAAAAACACTGTTTCAAATGTTATTTGACGTCTAAACGTAATATTCTAATATCTTTAAACACTATTTTATTTCCATCATAAGTCTTAAAGAAAGCATTCGGATACGGATCTTGCAACATTCTCACCTTGTTATATATATACTCAGAAGAGCACTCTTTTAACTCTTTGAGCGTAATTTCACTTTGTTCTTCAGTTCGCCTTTCAAAATAGGTTGCATCTTCTTCTACCTGTTTAACCCCCTCAATTGGGTTGTCAAGAAACTGCATAGTCCCTTTATAGCCTAATTCAATAATTCTATTAAAGATATCAACTATTGATCCAGATAATGACATTGACTCTTGAAAAATAATAGAGCCCGCATCCATTTGTTCATTCATAAGAAATAAAGTTACTGCTGAATCTTTTTCCCCTCTGATAATTTGATTTTGAATTGGGCTTCCGCCTCGATATTTTGGTAAACTTGAAGGGTGCAGCATTATGCATTTATACTTATCTATAATGTCCTTACTAATCATCCAACTCCATCCATAAAATAGAATAAGATCAGGATTGAATTCTATTACAAGTGAGTCACTATATTTATCATGACTTGCAATAATATTTACATCTCCACCACTGTAATTTTGAGTAATTTTTTCATAAATATTTAATGCCCAATCTCTATAACCAACACATAAAATATTCTTCATAGGAATGACCTAATTATTTCAAACGCTTCTGCATATTTTACTCCCGACTGAGACCCTCTCATTGTAGCTAGACTTCTTATTACTTCATCAGATCTAGGGTGCGGGTGTTTTGGCTGCTCAGTAGAATAATAATGCATTGCATTAATCTTTACATCCATTGTTGATGTAATATCAATAAATACATTAGGCTTAAAAGACTGTGTGTAATTCCATTCTGATGAGCTAAGCACTTCAAAAGAAAGTAAGTTTTTTACAATTTTTCCCACAGGTCTTGTGGCTTGTACTGTGGCTCTAAATATAACCTTATGGTCATTATGTACATCGTTACGAGAATGCGTCAGAACGGTACTAGGTTCGTAATCTAAAATCTCTTTTTCTATAATTTTTGCAATTTTTATAAGTGGCTCTTTATCTAATCTTCCACATGGAAGATTATAGAAAATATAATCACTTACGCCAAGACATTTCATCGCTTCAATTCCACATTGATTTCTGAAGTTAATCTCTTCTTGGGCCTCATCTGTCAAAGTATTGTATCGGCATGAGCTCCCTTCTGCAATAAATACCACTCTAACTTGCTCACCTTGACTAACAAGTTTAGCGATAAGCCCGCCACACCCTAAGACCTCATCATCTGGATGCGCAGCTATTATCAATGTTTTTCCAAGATTTAACATAATAAAATCCTATTATTTCGTATAATTTATATACTTTAAAGTATTGAGGTTCCCGTCTTCAGCATTTAAATATGGATGATATTGATTTATTGCATAAAAATCCAATCCAAATTGTCTTACCATCTCGTTGCCATAATCTACAATACTTTCAAAGTTTTCAAATGACAAATTGCCATCGTGACTTCTATAGAAAAATAAATTATTTTTTAAGTGTTTACCCATATAACCTTTGCTAATTAATTTCAAAATTAACTGGTAATTTTCTAAACCGCAATTTTTGGTTTCTTCACTATACAGACCTAAATCAAGTAGCATTTTTTTTGAATAAACCGTGCCAGTTGCTAAAAAATCTCCCCTGCACCGTATTTCATCTTTATCAAAATCTATTAAATTTACTTTAGATAAGTGTGAACCATCCGTGGATACAACTGTATAGTCCCCATAATAGAAAGTGCTCTCATCTTCTATATGCTTAAACATTTCACTCAGGAAGTTGGATTCTAAATAATCATCAGCGTCTAAACGCACAATATATTTTCCATTAGCTTTTCTTATTCCCTTATTAGCAGACACTTCTAAACTTAGATTTTTTTTATTATTAATTCTAATTATTGAATCATAGCTATCTAATATGATTGAGGTGCTATCTGCACTGTGATCATCAACAACTATGATCTCGTATTCTTCTGAAAAATCTTGATTAAGTACACTTTCAATAGATTCCTTAATGTATTTTTCATAATTGTAGGTTGTAATAATAATAGAAAAAAACATTTTTTTATACAAACATTTTTTTAGTAAAATTTGCACCATCTACTATTTTACAATTAATTTTTTTACCTATCAGTTGACTGGCTTTATAAGGCTCAACGCCATCACTCGGACAAGGTCTTAATGCAACTAAATCATCATTGGTAATAATATGTCCCTCATCTAAATTATGACTTGCGCATAGCCCTCTTCTTTGAACTATAACACTCTCTTTCTCATTATCCATAATTTTTTTCACGCCTGTTCCTAGCGCATACTCAAGCTCTCTACTTCTGTCCACCATCTCCCTCCAGTTTTTAGGATTCATTGAGAACTTATGGTCTGGACCTTTTCTATCATTATCATCTGTAAAATGCTTTTCTATCACTTTAGCGCCCAATGCAATTGAACCCAACACCGTCGAATGTCCAGGTGTATGATCTGATAACCCTAAAATAATATCTGGATACTTTTTTCTATATTCTTTTAGTACGTTTAATTCAATGTATTTAAAATTTTCTAAAGAGGCAGTATAATTTGTATTGCATTGCATTAATACCACATCTTTTTTATTTTCTAATGCTACATCCATCGCAAGTCTCACCTCATTCATATTAGACGCCCCAGTGGCAATCAATAAAGGCTTGTCATCTAAAGATAGTGCCCGGATCATTTCATGCCAAGTAATATCCCCTGAGCCTACTTTCCATGCTGATACATATTCAGATAAAACAGGAATTAAACTCAAATCATAAGGTGTTGTCATGTAGTCAATACCTGCATCTGCACAAGTATCTCTTAAAGTTTCTGTCCATAATATAGGCAATGAGGCTTTATCATACACATCATATACTGAATCCTTCCACTCTGCTTGATGTGATAACTGCTTTCCAATAGCTTTGAATGCCTGATCTGAGACAATAGTTTTAGCAAGAAAGTTCTGAAACTTGGCAGCATCTGCGCCCGCTTCAGCAGCCAAGTATATTAAATCTTTTGCTCTTTCTATATCGCCATCAAAATTTGCTGCAATATCTGCAATAAAATATGTTTTAGAATCATTTGATATTGTATTTTGATTAATTTTAAACATAACTTTTACCTTTCCTTAAAAGAGTTAGAGCTCCACCTATAATTAAAAAATGATTTATTTTTTTAAAAGAATTTCATATTGTTTTTTCATTCGGACGATTGAATCTAAAACACTAAGGGGATCGCATTTAATTTTATCGAATAATTTGCCACTATTCAGAGTCATATTTTTTGATCGATTCGCTTTAAAGTTCATTTCATCGACACTAACTTTGCTAATACTTTCGCTAGACAGTTGGAATATTTTAGCCATCATTATTCCAAATTCATACTTTGAGATACAATCACTACTCCCACAATGATAGAGTCCAAATATTGGATTTTTAATTATTTCTTCAACAATAATGGATAGATCATATACGGTTAACGGGGAAAAATAAACATCGTAAAACAAACCTAATGGCTCATTGTTAATTAGCCCTTTTAGCACCCATTCAGCAAATGAAGTCTTGCCCTCTTTCGTCCATCCAATTATATTGGTCCTTAAAATCAAGCCATCAGTCATCTTCTGGACACACCTCTCACCCATAAGTTTAGTTTTTGCATAAAAATTAATTGGGTTTACTGGATCAGATTCAGTATAAGCACCTTGTTTTTTACCATCAAACACTGAATCAGTTGAAATATAAATCAGCCTGCCATTATTGTAGTCCAAATAATTTGCTATCATTTTAGTTGTCTTAAAATGAAGTGCCGTTGCCAAATCGGCATCTTCTTCACAAAAATCAACGTTAACTATTGCGGCACAATGTATAACCACATCTGGCTTGGTGCTATCTAGCCATGCACTGAGTAATTCAATATTTCTTAGATCAAAACAATCCCATTCGATGTTCTTACCACTTATGCCTTTACTTCTTGAGGTTGCTAGGACGCTATATGATTTTGATAAGTGGGTTATAATTGCTGAACCCAGCATGCCACTCGCACCTGTAACTCCTATTTTCATTTCAATAATTGTATTCCTGATTGAGTTAATAATTCGGCCCTTTTCCAGTCATCTTCGGTATCAATATCGACAACTCTATAAGAAGGAATCTCAATTCCTATACCATCAGTATGCATTTTTTTTAACTCCCTCCAAGCTTCCGCCCTTCCCCAATAGAATTGACCTGCATCATGAAAAATTTTCTCCAGATCTTGCGTTCTAGTTAATTCATGTTCAGGGTATAAAAACTCCATTTTTCCATTTTTGGATTGTCTCATAGATCTAAAAATTGGATGAGGATACTCAACGATCGGATAAACAAAGTCTGTTCCAGTTGATTCAAGCATATTAAACGCCTCAACTATATCAGATGCAAACAATAATGGGCTGCATGGATAAATACAGCAGGCGTATTCTACATATTGGTACAATCTGTCAATCTCTTTTACTGCATGGGATATCACAGGAACTGTAGGAGTATGGTCATCTGAGATATCAGCCGGCCTAATAAACGGCACAATAGCTCCATATTTTTCTGAAACTGACTTAATCTCATCATCATCTGTTGAGACAACAATATAATCAAATAGTCCACTTTCCTGCGCTGCAAGAATTGCCCATACTATAATAGGCTTTCCATTAAATTCTTTAATATTCTTTCTTGGTATTCTTTTACTTCCTCCACGAGCAGGGATAATAGCTATTTTCATATTAATATCACATTCCAAAAAAACAGAAACAATTATATATTTCCAATTTTATTTTTATTTTTTTCGATCCACTCTTTAAGTTCAGAAATTTCCATCCACTCTTTATTATTATCAGAACAATAGGTAAAATTTGGATCAACTTGATCACCATTCCCTATCCTTTCCGGGTCACGACTCCACTCGTTAATAGAAGGCAAGATCTTAAAATGTCCTGGATATTCATAAGTATAGAGCGCATCTTCCGCTCCAATCATTTGCTCATGTAACTTTTCACCTGGTCTAATACCTACCTCTTCCTGCTTAGCTTTATCAGAAACGGAGCTCGCAATATCTGTAACTTTCATTGAAGGAATTTTCTTTACATAAATCTCACCACCCTTCATATCTTCAAAAACATGCCAAACTAGTTCAACACCTTCTTCTAGTGAAATCATAAATCGAGTCATACTATTATCAGTAATCGGCAATACGCCATCTTTGGCAATCGACATAAAAAATGGAATAACAGAACCACGTGAGCCCATTACATTGCCATATCTCACAACTGAAAAACTTGTATCATGACTACCACTATACGAATTACCAGATATAAACAGTCTGTCTGAAGTCAGTTTAGTTGCACCATACAAATTTGCTGGACTACTAGCCTTATCAGTCGATAAAGCGACAATACGCTTAACACCTTTATCAATACAGGCATCAATAAGATTCATTGCACCTATTACATTAGTTTTTACACATTCAAATGGATCGTACTCTCCAGTGGGTACAATCTTAGTTGCCGCAGCATGGACCACATAGTCAATACCATCTAATACACGGTACAGTCTATCTTTATCGCGCACATCTCCAATCATAAAGCGAACACGAGGGTCATCTTTAAACAATTTAGCCATTTCCCATTGCTTCATTTCATCACGTGAAAAAACAACAATCTTCTTGGGATTATATTTTTCCAATGTCATTGGAATAAATGTATGGCCAAATGAACCAGTTCCACCTGTTATAAGAATTGATGAATTATTCAACATATATTGCTCCATTTTTAATTTGATAAGTTTTATCACAGTCTTGAATCGTACTTAATCGATGCGCGATAATAATCAAGGTCTTATTTTGGCTAATTTGATAAATTTCATTCATGATTTTTTGCTCTGTTTTAGTATCTAATGCGCTAGTTGCCTCATCCAATACTAACACTTCTGGCTGTCCATATAACGCTCTGGCAATAGCAATGCGCTGCTTTTGTCCCCCACTAAGTTGAACACCTCCTTCACCAACTAAAGTTTCAGCCCCTTGTTTTGTTTGCAGAAAGTTAAAGATATTAGCTTGTTTTAAAACTTGCTCTAAATGTAATTTATCTAATTTACGTCCAAAACAAATATTATCAGAAACTGTACCATCAAACAAATATATCTGCTGGGGAATGTAGCCCACTTTAGATCGCCAGTTTTGTAAGTTATCTTTATTTAATAAAACTCCATCAACTGAAATCTGACCTTCTTTTGGTGGATAAAGACCAATGATTAAATCCACTAAAGTACTTTTACCGGCGCCACTTTCACCAACAAAAGCAATTTTTTCACCTTTATTAATAGTTAAATTAATGTTTATTAAAGCTTGTGTTTTTTTATAAGAAAAATAGACATTTCTTAAAACAATATTTTCTTCAAATGATATTTCTTTATTGCCGGAATCTTCTTGAGGGGTTTTTAATTCACTATCTACAATATCGATTGATTTGTGATAATACATTAAAGAATTATAACCACCAACAATACGATTTATAGATGGTAGTAAGCGATATAACGCCAAAACAAACAAACTAAGCGTTGGTAAAATATGCAATACATTAGTTTGATTTTTATAAAGTGAAAAAACCAGTAATAATACAATCAAGCCAAAACCAGTAGTCTCTAAAAAAAGCCTAGGGGCGGCGGATAAAGTACTATTGATAATACTGACCTTAGCATGTTTCTCAACAGATTGGTTAAATTCATTTTTAAAATCATTAAGTAATTCTTCATCTTGTAATTTAATATGCTTGAAATTGCTAAATGTCCTATTAAGAATCTCATAAAATTTTGCTTGAATGATCGCTCTTTTTTGGCCAACTAATTTGATTTTTTTTGATACGGTTTTTGTTATAAATATTATTTTTAACAAAAAAATAATAGTAAAAAATAGTGTCACTTTCCAATTAGCATACAATATTAAAGTATACAAAAATACTATCACAAACACTTCAGATATCATCAGTAAAACAGCATTAACAACAGTAGATAATAAAGACGCTTCGGTGATAATGGCTTTTGTTAAAAAACTGCTATTCTTGTTAACAAATACTTGATAAGACATTTTCATATAAGTTTTAAATAATTTTTGCGTTGTTTGCGCATAAAGCATTTGTGAAAAACAAGCCATCTTATAATTATAAAAAAAATTAACCCCTCCCCTAAATAAATAAAAGCCAAACAACACCAAGCCAAAAATAATTGCAAAATTAACTTCTTTTTCAAAAGAAAAATAAATAAATATTTCTTTGTAATAAGGATTATTCTGTATTTTAGAAAAGTCAGTTGCAACATCAATAAATGGCATAATTGCTGATATACCAATTGTTTCTATAATAGAGACAAAGATTGAAAAAAGAACCAAGATAAGAAGCGACTTCTTAGTTTTTTTATCTAATAATTGCTGTAATTTTGTTAAAAATATATTCAATTTAATTTACGATAGGCTGTTTATATACCAATTCATCGCCTCATTCAAACCTTTGTCTATTTTATATTTTGGCTGATAGTCTAATAAATCTTGAGCTTTAGATATATTTAGCAAAGAATGGCGAACATCACCAGCTCTAAAATCTCTATAAATTGGACCTTTTTTCTCTAACCCTGTTGTTCTGTGTACTAATCTATCTTCCATCATTTGATAAAGTTGATTTAGACTTGTTCGATCATTTAGTGCAACATTATATACTTGGTCAGTAGCATCATTATTATCTGTGGTGGCGACTAATAAATTTATTTGCATGGCATTATTAATATAACAGAAGTCTCTACTAGTTTTTTAATTGTTCTAATTGAATAAATAGAATAGAAAATCCTAATCATCGCTATACTTTTAACCAAACCTGGAACATAAAAATACTTTGAAGTAGATAAGCCCAGTTTCCATTTTTCTGACAAATACTCAGACCAAAATTCACAAACCAAGAATTCAACATCATGGCACAGCCCTCTTCAATCGATTTGTTAATTTACCTTGATATGCAAAGGCTACCGCGAGAAGCAAACCAATACTTGGTAGATGGTGTCGCATACTTGTACCCCAATTAGCCACACCCAGTGACCAAATCATCTCTATTGCTAAGTATGACAGAAAAATAAACGCAACGGGCTTTCGATCCTGCCCAGGAGTATGTAGAAAATATTTCAATGCCATCCAGATCAACCACGCTCGTAAACCATTCTCCACCAGAGCAACAACATCAATCAATGCTGATATGCGCCAAGGCATAGGTTCAAACAAGTATTGAAATAAAAAGACAGGCATTGAAAACACCAAACTGACCATGCCATCGATTGACACATCCGATCTATAGGTCGCCCTGCCAGAACTACTAATCAGACCCTCCTGCATCTTTTGAACGACTAGACCCAGGCCATTATGTCCATCAACTCTATCAAAAATATTATAAGCGACACTCGTAAACAATAAAAAGCCATAATACAGGCACAGAAGAACTATCGGCACTACCAAAGCAATTCTAGCCAATGAAAATCCTTTTCGAAACGATAATAGAAACAATGTAGCGACTAAAATAAAAAAACCAAAAGCAAGCAGAGCCCCATGTAACACAGCCATACCGGCTATGGCACAAATTAAAAGAAGCCAATGGATTGTGGATTTATGCAAATAAATTTTCAAAGCTGAATAAATTGCAATATTAACAAAAAGCAACTGGTACGGCTCACGAAGAGTAATACTGGTTAACAAGATAGAAGAAGGTAACAAGGCGTAAATAAACATTGCCTTATATTGATTTGAATAATTAATTGAGAGTATGCGCATGATTCGAACTAGGATTAATGCAGATAAGAGCCATGCAACAACGGATAGAAGACTTCCTAGAAACAAGGAGTCTGTTGTAAAAAAGTAAAAAACACCTAGAAAATATGTGTAAATATGCCCTATCTCAAAATGATCTAGCACGAGATTATTTGAATATTCTACAGCAGTCAGATGAAACCCTAGAGCATCTTTACCTGCTCCAAAGCTAGGTCCAAAAAAACCATTCCAAATAGCAACAAAGAAACGTAAAAGAAAGCCAGTCCATAATGCAAGCCTAAGCATCGCTAAGCTCACCTAAATAATGTTGAATCATGACAACTTAAACAGCCCTTTTCTGAACGTTACATACAAAACCTTTGCAAGGCCTTGTATGTAGTTATTAAATCTAAATTCACATTCCTTTAGGTGTAAATTAAACATACCTTTATTCATTCCTTTAAATTTAACCAGTCTATTTTTAACATAGCTCCAGAATAATTCTATGCCATTTATATGGGCATCTCTTCTAGAAAATTCATTCTTACTATGGCACACCCTGAAATGTTTTTTATAACGAAAATCTACGATGCTATTGTACCCTTGAATGAACTACACTATCAATGCTTGTCTTAGTTCTTATAACTCAAAAATTCAATTATGCCTACAAATATTTATTGAACGAAAAGCCAATTGATGTAAATATTGCATCCCATCTTTCCAACAGAACTTTCTTACTGTAAAAAAAATCAGCATATTCCTTACCAGCCCGTCCCACATCATGGCGCAATGTTTCATCATCTATCATTCGCTCAATTGCAATTAACCATTCTTCCTCACTCTTACATGTCAAACCCTTTAAACCTGCCTCCTGCATTGCTCGTAAATAAGCAGGTGTGCCTGAAGTAACAACAGGCACACCCATTCGCCAAAATAACAGCAGCTTGTTTTTAGGCTTACCTGATACAAAAGGATTAGAAAGGTCTATGGGAATAATTGCCAGATCACAGTTACGGATAATATCAGAACAATTTAACTCATCCCAAAGATGGAACTTCACCGAATCAAATGCCTGTCGAGCTAAATCAATGCTATGTACCCTACCAAATCGACCGAGCAGACGAAAATGATACGGGTCCGTCACAATATTAAGAATCAGCGGCCTGTGTTTATTAATCTTTTTTAAGGCATTCTTAACATGTATTAATTGTGATATATTACTTGGTAACCCTTCCCATACTAGGTTAAACGGATCACCGCAACGATAATCATTTTTAATTTCACGCACAACTGAACTATGCACATCATGGACAATGTGTACATTCTGACAATATTGTTGAATATCTGATTTTTGCTCTTCGGTCGTGCACACCACTGCATCAGCTCTACGACACATGTCTTGTAAAATTGCCCAATAGTCAAAACGAAGACGACGGTGACGTCCTGTCACATACCACACAATGCCCCGTAACCACTGTTTTATATTTGTGCGGGGAATGGCTAGGTACGAATCTATAAAGTCGTAAACTATTTTACCGTGCGGGTATTCACACCAAACACTGATATCAGCTGCTTCACTCAACACCACAATATCATAACGCTCATCCGGTTTTGCTAACTCGAATTCTATATTGCGCGCTTTCGCATAAGCTACGAATCTGCGTCGATCTCCTGGCTTTTCAAGTGTGTCACTATATGGAACATACCCAATGCGTGGCCGCCCTGTCTTCACCTAGGAAATATCCTTTTGCTTTGCTAACCAGCTCACAAATTCACGAATATTTACAATTCCCGGAAGTGGTATCAATCCATGCCAGAGTGTTTCAGCCTGACTTTTTTTACCAAACCGTAATAATCGAACCAAGCGTCGCCAGCTTTCGGCATCAACAGCCGCCACCATTAAGCGCAACCAATTACGTACAGATAAACTTGTAAAACGGGAAATAAGTTCTTTTTTATTGATTCCACCATATCGATATTGTTGTAGCCAGGAGTAAACCTGGCGCCGAATGTACCCGGGCCAATCTATTTCGATACTTTTCAACTCTTCAGGGTACTCTATCTTTAAATCATGCAGCCATACTGCCATACCGTTAAGCAATTCACTTCCTGGTAGGGCTCCGGAAAAATGTGTATTAATTCCTAGATAGTCGAGACCGGCTCCCGCTTTCTGACTGTAGAAAAAATGACCGAAAGACTTGGGGGAAACGCCAACAACAACCAGTTGTTCAGGAAGATAAACCCATTTATCAGCTGAAATTAACAAAGCATTGAGTAGGTAATGATCGGGAAAAGGCGCACGAAAAATACTATCACACTCTTTCTCAATGGCGCGACGAGAAAATAATGTAGTCTGCATATTTAAAGGAATTCGCGTTTTAAAATGGAACATATCAAACACAATATCCATGCGTTGTTTATGGTCCATTACACCTTCTTTACCGAAGCCTGGCTCAAAATGAAAATGTTCTTTGGTCCAAAAGCTATCCGAATTATCAGATATGGCTTTAGGTGAAACATAAGAATAGCCATTATAAAGAATACAATCCGGTTCACTGTACTGCTCCAAAGCATCATCTAATCGACGCAAGGTGTTCGGCAACAGATAATCATCATCCCCCATCATCAAAACATACTCACCACTAGATGCCTGAAGCGCTGCAGTCCAGTTTTTAGATACGGAAATAGGAAAATCCTGATGAACCACTTTCACCCGAGAATCAATTTTAAATTGGCTAATAATTTTCGGTGTAGAATCTGTATTCGCGTTGTTAGAAATAACCAGCTCAAAATCATCATGATCTTGCTCAAGTATTGAACGGATACAGTTCTCAAGAAAATCGCCGCCATTGCGAGTTGGAAGTAAAATTGAAAATCTCATTTAGTTGCTTTTCTAAATATAAGTGTATAAGCGCTACCTCTAGGATCTCTCGATTCAAAAGGTGCCATAAAAATACTAAGGACGGCGCCCATCACAAAAGCCATGCGTTCCAACCATTTTCCATGAACACGATTCATCAACAAACGACTCCAGCCGAATCGATTCCAGCTTTTAGCATCGCTATCCCTAGTCGAATAATGAATACATTCCAGGCCCAGTGTCAGGGCATATTTTGTAAGTACCGAGGTAGGTAACAAGTAAAGATGACGAGGCGCATCCAGATGAGGCCACGCCTTGCCCATAATATGGAACTGCCAAGCATCTGGATTTGGTGCCGCCATAACAAGAATTCCATCAGGTTTTAGGTTCTCTGCTGCCGCATTAATCAACGCCCAGGGGTTCGGCACATGCTCTATAACATGCCAGAGGGCAATCACATCATGAGAATTCAGGCTAGTTATCGCCTCATGAGGTGAATCACTGCAGATCGCATTAACGCCCACAACCTGCTTCAGATGGTTACAACATCGTTCATCCATTTCGATCACATTCACCTGGAATCCGGCTTGCCTAGCCTGAAAAGCAAACACACCATATGCAGGGCCAATTTCCAGCAATGATCCCTTTGTTTTAAACCGTTTTATCGTATCTATTTTAAATGGATTAGCTTTAGCGATGGATGCAAGTTTCTCAACAGTGGGTAAGGCAAAATAATCATCGGGATAATAATCACACAGGTTATCTGGAACGTTATCAAGTCGAACTAAACCACAGCGTTCACAATGTAAATATCTAAATTCTTTCGCATTAATACGATGATTTAAATCAGTTACTTGGAACCTATCGACCTCATCTCCTTCGCAGCCAGGTGTGTGATAGGTTTGTATCATAATATACCTTCTTTTGTTCTTATAACTCGTTGAATCATGCGAATAACATCCGAACGAACTGCCTTCCCTAGAATAAAATAACCCAATCCCATATAGGCAATCACAGCGGGCACAATTATAGCCAACTCAAATCCCAGAGTGAGCGATAAATAGTTAGTAATCAATCTTGCACCACCAAAGGTAATAATTCCCAATACTGCAAAAGGTAACAATATGCCGACAAGCCAAGGGATAACCGGTATTTTCAGAATATTTCGATGCACAATAGGCACTATGACAACGATATATCCCGCATTCAATAACAACCATGCAACTGCTGCACCTTCTATACCCCAGCCAGTAATCAAACCGTACAACACAGGCATATAGATAACAGCACTGAACGCACTGACTTTGAGTAATGGTCCAGGGTAGCGGCAGGCCACGCCGATATTATAGGCACTGGATACTGACGCACTTAACCAAAATCCCAAAGCAAGAATGGCCAAGGGTCGCCATGCATTTTCAGCTACCACAGGATTAACCCAAATTTCTAACAATGGACGTCCAAAAAATACTAGAATAAACAATACCAGTCCTGTAGCAAACAGAGTAACGCGACAGGCCTTATCATAACGTTGTACAAGAGCTTCTTGCTCATTAGCTGCATGAGCTGCAGCAAATGAAGGCATAAGTGCTGCGTTGAGGGCCGATAAAACCATGGAAATTGCAGTCGCTGCCGTATAGGCCAAGATGTAGTATCCTAGGCTTTCAAGTGACAACATTTTACTTATCAATAAACGGTCTAGTTGAGTAATCCCCATAGCCACAAGACCCAAGCCATTCATACTGAGAGAAAAAACCCAAACAGCGAGTATGGCTGAAATAGAAAAACCCGGACGCCAATCCATTTCCGGCATCACCTTGCGACAGACAGTCTGAAATACAAGCACTTCAACCAAGGCACTGAACGCAGTCCAAATCAAAAATAAACTGAGATCTCTCAATACAAGAATAACAATAATTCCACCAACAAGCCGCAGCGTAATCACCGAAGCTTTGACAATATTTAAAATATCCATACGCTGAATACCTGCAAGCGCACCTGAATAAAGTGAAACAGGCCAACGTAATGCAAGCATAATGGCAATAACCTGTAATCCCTGTTCAAGAACTGCAATATCAACTGTATTTGTTGTAAACCATGCTCGGGCAATCAGCCCTGAAAAAGTGGCAAGAATGACACCGATCACCAATGCCATTCCCCAGTAAAAACTCAGTGCTGTCCGTATCAAGGGACGACTTGAAACTCGTGCAGGAGAAGTATCGCCTGCCAGTTCCCGTGTAATCGTACTGGACAACCCTAGGTCCAGGACACTCACCATGATCTGCAGGGTTGCGATAAAACCAATCAGGCCAAACGCCTCCACTCCAAGTAAGTTAACCTGAAAAGGCGTAATAATGAGTGTAAGTAAGGCAATCCACCCTCCACCGACCAAATTTGAAAATATGTTACGTTTTAGAGTAGACATATAACAAACTGTTGATTTCTGATTATTAAGGACATTTAAGTTCTGTCTTCCACCAGGCGATTGTTTCATCTAGTCCGCGATCAATATTAAATGTCGGCTGCCAGTTCAGTTCATTTTTCAAACGCCTAACATCGGCTAGTAATAATGGAGGATCCTGGAGGTTAGTGGGACGCGCACCCAACTTCAACAATTCCGGTCGACCTAGGCTAGTCGCAATTTTCTCAACTACATTTTTAATAGTTAAAGCTTCGCCTGAGGCAATATTAACTGGACCCTGAATGTCAGAATCAAGTAACGCAACAAAAGCTGAAGCTACATCAGTCACGTGCATGAAATCTCGGACTTGTTCACCACTTGAGCACAATGCAGGCTCACCTTTTAGAATAGATTGGATGACGGATGACACTAATCGAGACGGATGCTCTTTAGGACCATAAAGAAAAAATATCCTTCCCCATGCGCTACTCAACCCAAATTGCTTGGAATATATTGACAGCATATCCTGTAACGCATTTTTACAGGTTCCATAAACCGTGTTCGGCGCCCTTGGTGTCACATTTTCTGAACACCAGCCATGACTCCAGTCATATTCAGCACAGGTGCCGGCCATCACTACACGCTCACCGCCTTGTTCAGAAAAAGCCTGTAACAGAGCCAAGCTCGACCTGACACATTGAAAATTTTCAGTTGCTGTCCAGTAATGACTAGGTTCTGCATACCATGCAAAGTGCAATAAATGCGTAGGCCTTATTTTATTTACTATAGCTTCTTCAGATCCAGTTTCAAATAGGTCTACCATGTGCCAATGAACGCTATCGAGACTGGATTCGGTTTCATGTCTTAATCGAGACGTAGCATGGACCTCAAACCCCTCATTCACTAAATTATGCAAACAATATTGACCAATAAATCCTGTGGCACCCGTCACCAATACGCGTTTAGTGGATGAGTTGCTCGAAGTTTTCTTTAGGTTAATACTATTCATAGTATTTTTAATTCAGGTACGGCAACAACAAACTGACCACCCCATTCGCGAATATAAGCTAATTGTTCAATGATCTCTGTTCGTAGGTTCCATGGGAGGATCACTACGTAATCAGGTTGA
>Ga0114995_10001312_pt1 | contig 17566 bp, 13 predicted proteins | sample ArcticOcean_MG_C_11_FD_87038 | JGI IMG/M metagenome (GOLD analysis project Ga0114995, IMG submission 87038) | Marine microbial communities from western Arctic Ocean - ArcticOcean_MG_CB2_154 | ecosystem: Environmental > Aquatic > Marine > Oceanic | place: Arctic Ocean: Canada Basin | collected... | reverse complement strand
AAGTTTGGCTAGTACCTGACGCAATCCGTAGGCCTTCATTTCTTTATTTGGAAGGGGTTTGTGTAAATTAATGAGGTCATCTGGGTTGCCATTGTCAAACTTCACTCGCGAGCCGTCACCTTGAATTTGCACGTAACCTAGTGCAGTAAGTAGTGATACTAACTCGGTCCATTTGAAGCTGTTGTTACATATTTTCAGTTTTTCAATGAGTTTATCTAACTTGCTCATAAAGATATTTCCTTATATCTTCAATGAGTATAGGCTTTTAGTAACGCACTATGCAACCATATATAGTTGCATAGTGCGTTACAACCGTTATTGGATGACCTGTACATTGCGCCTGAGTATCAATAAGCTGTGGTCTTAGATTGCTTCCCCGTGAGAGAAGCCTTAAGGCTTCTTTTTGCCAAACGGCATATTACCATCGCCCCAAATGCTGGCAGCATTGGTTTGTGCTTGGCGTTCTAGTGCGGCTTCTTTCTTGCTGACTACAGCGGGCTTCTTAGGTTTGGCTTTTGGTGCTTGCTTAGCAGCACTCACGGTGTCGCGGTGTTCTTTGGCCTCGTGGCCTCTAATCACCATGCGCTCTAAGGGGTTGCCTTGGGCTTTTTCTACACTTAACAATAATCCACGCTCAGTGATGTTTACTAAGTTAATGGCTTTGCCTTGTGCGCCTGCACGGCCGGTACGGCCGGTACGGTGTAAGTAATCGTCTAGATTGCGAGCCATATCAAAGTTAATGACTAGCTCTACACCGTCTATGTCTAATCCTCGTGCGGCTACTTCTGTGGCCACTAAGGTGTTAAAACTGTGCTGGCGGTATTGGCGAGTGATGTCGTTACGTAAATCTTGCGGTAGTTCACCATGTAGGGCTACGGCATTAATGCTATGGCTTTGTAAGAAATTAGCCAGCTCTTCGCTGAGTTTGCGGCTATTACAAAATATGAGGTGCTTCTTTGCAGGTTCATGAGCCAGTAACCAAGATAACACGCGTTTTTTGTGTTCAATGTCATCGCACACTACAACCACTTGTTTAATGTTGTCCTGCACTTGCGTAGCATCATTAAGGCGAATGTCTACAGGATTTTTAAGTAATACTGCGGCCATCTCTTGCACTTTAGGGCTGTGCAAGGTGGCAGAATAAAACAATGTTTGCCGATTAGGGTTGCAGGCAGCAGCGATGGCTTCTACATCTTCACAAAAGCCTAGTTCTAGCATACGGTCGGCTTCGTCAATGACCAATATTTCTAAGTGCTTTGTGTCTGTTTGGTTTTTGCGCTGGTGCTCCATAAAGCGTCCAGGAGTGGCAATGACCAAATCTGGATTTTTACGTAATAAAGATTGCTGGTAGTGATAATCTTCGCCACCCAATATTAAAGCAGCTTGTATATTAGTGCCTTTGATCAGTTTGTTGGTAAGGCTCAGTACCTGGTGAGCTAACTCTCGTGTGGGCACTAAAATTAAGCAGCGCGTACTAAAGCCTACCGCTTTGGTGCAAAGTACTTTGTTAAGGGCAGGGAGGACATAAGCCAATGTTTTACCACTGCCAGTGTCGGCGCTCATCAATAGATCTTTACCTGCAAGGGCAACAGGAAGCGCATGACGCTGGGCTTCGGTTGCTTGCTTGAAACCTTGTTGGGTTATGTTGATTTTTAACCGAGGGTTGTAGGCTTGATCGGCAAAGCTGATTTGCGGAACCAGGGCTGGTGTTGTTGTTGGGGTGGCTGTAGTCACGGATGCTCCTTAAGTGAGGCAATATTTTAGCATCTCTTAGTTGTTATTACGAGACACTGAGTAAGGTACTAAACAACGTGCTATACTATGCCACCGCTTTGAGCGGGAGCTATAATTGACTAAAAGGTCCTCCAATGTCTAGTTCCAATACTGTTTCTGATATGTCCTCATACTTGGCGCCAGAAAAACGTATCTTCGAATACCCTAAGTATTGGGCGGAGTGCTTTGGGCCGGCCCCATTCTTACCAACTACCCGTGAAGAGATGGATCAGTTAGGTTGGGATTCTTGTGACGTTATAGTAGTTACTGGCGATGCTTACGTAGATCATCCTAGCTTTGGTATGGCCATTATCGGTCGCTTGCTGGAGTCTCAAGGGTTTCGTGTGGGTATTATTGCGCAGCCAGACTGGACCAGTGCCGATGCTTTTAGAGCTTTAGGTGAGCCCAATTTATATTTTGGTGTGGCCGCTGGTAACATGGACTCCATGATTAACCGCTATACAGCAGACCGACGCTTACGACATGACGACGCCTATACACCCGGCAACGTAGGCGGAAAACGCCCAGACCGAGCAACCTTACACTACACTCAACGTTGCAAAGAAGCGTATAAAGGTGTGCCTGTTATTATTGGTGGCATAGAAGCCAGCCTACGACGTATTGCTCACTATGACTATTGGTCTGAAAAAGTGCGTCGCTCTATGTTGATTGACTCAAAAGCCGATATGCTTATTTATGGCAACGCCGAACGGCCTTTAGTAGAAGTAACTCATCGTATGGCTAATGGCGAAACCCTTGAGCAGATGCAAGATATTCGTGGTACTGCCATTATGGTTAAGCAACCACTAGAAGGCTGGCGCGGCAAGGATTCAACAACACTAGACTCTCCAGGTGCTATCGACGCTATCATCAACCCCTATATAGATACCACCAAAACCAGTCAATGCGAGGTCAGTAATGACGGCGAGCAGGGCGCTGAGACAGGTAAGGACGCTGCGGCAGGTAAGAGTGTAGTGGCAGATAAAGACGCGGTGCAAACCTTGTCCATTAAGCCAATGGCCGCTTATGAGCCCGTTAAAGGTCAGCCTTGGTTTAAAACCTATGCTAAATTGCCTAGTTATGACGTGGTAAAGTCTGATCCTATTATGTATGCCCACGCAAGCCGTGTAATGCACCACGAGACAAATCCGGGTAGTGCCCGCGCTTTGTATCAAGAACATGGTACTAAAAACTTGTGGGTTAACCCACCAGCAATGCCTCTAGATACAGAGGAAATGGATTACGTTTTTGCAGCGCCTTTTGCTCGCGTGCCTCACCCTATGTATGGTGATGAAAAAATACCTGCCTATGACATGATTCGTTTCTCGGTAAACATCATGCGTGGCTGTTTTGGTGGCTGTAGCTTCTGTTCTATTACTGAACATGAAGGCCGTATCATTCAAAACCGTTCTGAAGATTCCATTATTCGTGAAGTGGAAGACATGCGTGACAAGGTACCTGGTTTTACCGGTGTAGTGTCAGACCTTGGTGGCCCAACGGCTAATATGTACCGCTTGCACTGTAAAGACCCTAAAGTAGAAGCAACGTGTCGACTGCCTTCTTGTGTGCATCCCACTATATGCGATTACATGGGTACAGATCATAAACCGCTGATTAAATTGTATCGTCGTGCTCGTGCTCTTCCTGGTATCAAAAAAGTATTGATTGCATCGGGTTTACGCTACGACTTAGCCATACGTGACCCTGAATATGTTAAAGAATTAGTGACTCATCATGTGGGAGGTTATTTAAAAATTGCCCCTGAACACACTGAAGATGAGCCTCTAAAACACATGCTTAAACCCAACATGAGCAGCTATAACAAGTTTCAGCGCATGTTCGAGAAGTACTCTAAAGAAGCAGGCAAAGAGCAGTATCTAATTCCGTATTTTATTAGTGCTCACCCGGGCACTCGTGATATCGATATGGTGAACTTAGCCTTGTGGTTAAAAAAGAATAAGTTCCGCTTAGATCAAGTGCAAAATTTCTATCCGTCGCCTATGTGTAATGCCACTACCATGTATTACAGTGAGGTTAACCCTTTGAAAAAGGTGACGCGTGATAGTGAGCGAGTGAGTATTCCAAGGGGTATTCGTCAGCGCCGATTACACAAATCTATATTGCGCTATCACGACCCTAAAAACTGGGCACAAATACGTGAAGCGTTAATAGAAATGGATATGAAACAGTTGATTGGTAAAGGCCCACAATGTTTGGTGCCTGCAGAAACTCATGCAGAAGCCCTTAAGACTGCGCCTAGGGCAGCTAAGGGTAAGCAGGGCTTAACTAAGCATATATCACCTCGATCTCAGAAAATGATGAGGCGTACTAGGTAAGTTCTACTCTGAATAGCTAGCTATTCCTCACCGTTCACCTACACTTAGCGCTTCTTTAACTCAGAAGGAAGCGCTATGCATCTCATTATTGGTAATCAAAACTACTCTTCTTGGTCTATGCGGCCTTGGGTAGCGATGACACACTTTGGCATCGGCTTTAAAGAAACTAAACTTGAGTTGTTTACCCCTTCTTTTGCAGAACAAATTAGCAAGTACTCTAGTGCTAAAACAGTGCCAGTATTAATAACCGATAATGGCATCGCTACAGACAGCTTATCTATTCTAGAAACCTTAGCAGACACCTACCCACAGATGTGGCCTAGTGATGTAGCGCTTAAAATTATGGCCCGCAACGCAGTGTCGAGAATGCACAGCGGTTTTTTTGCGTTACGTGGTGAAATGCCCATGAACTGTCGCGCTAACCAACGGTTGTTGGACATTACGCCGGCGTGTAGAAGTGATATCGATAAAGTTGAAGCGCTTTGGGCTGAGTGTATGTCTACAGCAGCCCACACTAGGCACAAAAAAGGGGGCCACAACAAAGCGGGGCGCAACCAAGGTTACTTACTCGGTGAGTTCTCTATTGCAGATGCCTTTTTTGTGCCCGTTGTAGTGCGCTTACGTGGCTACAAAGTAGCTGTTAATGCAACTACTCAGGCCTATATTGACACTATGTTATCTACCCCTGCGGTGATGGCATGGATCGCCGCAGGTTTAGAAGAAACTACCATTTTGCAAGAAGATGAAGCGGGTATTGATCAACCATAAACACGCTTGGCTTCTTGGCGGCGCTTGTGAAGCACAGGTTCTGTGTATCCACTAGGCTGAACTGTGCCTTCAAATACTAATTCACAGGCAGCTTGGAATCCAACGCTGGAGTCAAAGTCTGGCGCCATGTTGCGGTAAGTAGGGTCGCCTGAGTTTTGCTTATCTACCAAAGCAGCCATGCGCTTTAGGCTGTCCATCACCATTTGCTTGCTTACAAAGCCGTGCTCTAGCCAGTTAGCTAATGACTGTGAAGAAATACGCAAGGTAGCACGATCTTCCATTAAGCCTACCTGATTAATATCGGCTACTTTAGAGCAACCAATGCCGCTTTCAACCCACCGAATAACGTAGCCTAATAAACCTTGGCAGTTGTTATCTAGCTCGCGGGTAATCTCATCTGCGCTTAGATTATGTTCGCCTAATAATGGAATAGCGAGTAAGTCATCTTGATTCACCTTTACTGATATGGCTGCATTGATGAGTTCGTTTTGGCGGTCTTGTACTAAAATCTGATGATAATGAAGTGCGTGTAATACTGCTGCAGTAGGTGAAGGCACCCATGCAGTGTTAGCACCAGACAATGGGTGTTCTAGCTTAGTTGCCATCATTTCTGCCATACAGTCTGGCTTGGCCCACATGCCTTTACCTATTTGAGCGCGGCCTTGTAAGCCACAAGCTAAGCCAGCTTCAACATTATTCCCTTCATAGGCAGTAATCCATGATTGTTGTTTCATAATACCTTTAGGTAGCATTATGCCTGCTTGCATGGACGTGTGGATTTCATCACCAGTACGGTCTAAGAACCCAGTATTTATAAACGCTACACGTTCGCTAGCCGCAGCAATGCAGGCTTTTAGGTTAATACTGGTGCGGCGCTCTTCATCCATAATGCCCACTTTAAGGGTGTTCTTTGGTAGGTCTAATAGTTCTTCTATGCGGCTAAATAAATCACAAGTGAAAGTGACTTCTTCTGGGCCGTGCATCTTAGGCTTTACTATATAAATACTGCCAGTACGGCTATTGCCTTTAACAGATGCACCACGAATGTCATGCAAGGCACAGAGACTAGTGATCAAACCATCCATTATGCCTTCTGGCGCTTCTTCGCCTTGGCTATTCAAAATGGCGTCATTGGTCATTAAGTGGCCAACGTTACGAATGAACAATAAGCTGCGGCCATGCAAACTAAAATCGTTACCATTTAAGTCTTTGTAATGGCGGTCTGCGTTTAACTTACGCGTGATAGTGTTACCATTTTTTTGTAGATCAATAGACAGGTCTCCTTTCATTAGGCCTAACCAGTTACGATAAACAATCACTTTATCTTCTGCGTCTACTGCCGTAACTGAGTCTTCACAATCCATAATGGTAGAAATGGCAGCTTCCATCATAATGTCTTTAACGCCTGCTAAGTCGCTTGCGCCAATAATATGCTGGCGGTCTATGTGAAGCTCAAGGTGAAGGTTGTTGTGCTTTAATAAGATAGTTTTAGGCGTGCGAGCATCGCCTTGGTAGCCGGTAAATTGAGAGGTGTCGGCTAGTAGGGCAAAGTGGCCATTTTCTAGGGTGCACACTAGTTGACCATTGTTAATTGCATATTGGATTACATTACCGTGGCTGGCTTGAGACAGGGGTAGGTGTGTGTCGAGTAGTTTTTTCGCAAAGGAAATAACTAGGCCGCCACGCTTGGCATCGTAACCTTTTAATGTTTTTTCACTCGTTAATGCATCAGTGCCATAAAGGGCGTCATATAGGCTGCCCCAACGTGCATTAGCGGCGTTGAGCGCATAACGAGCGTTGTTGATAGGTACTACTAGCTGAGGGCCAGCTACTGTGCTTATTTCAATGTCAACGTTACTGGTAGTCACTTGAACTTGTTCAGGAATGGGTAATAGGTAACCTATATCCTGCAGCATAGCCTTATATGTGGCGGCATCTGGTGTTGCATTGTTGCGGTGCCAGAGGTCTAAAGTGGCTTGTAGCTGTTCGCGCTTATTAAGCAAAGCTTGGTTGCGGCTTTGAAACTCTTCAAGCAAGGTAGCCATAGCTTGCCATACTTGATCGCTGCTCAGGTTTAGTCCCGGCAATATTTCTTGCTCAACCATAGTATATAGCTGAGTATCGATAGACAGGTCAGCGTTACCGATCCTGGCGTTTATGTGCGCGTTCATACCAAAGCTCCTAAGGTGCATAATAATGCGAAATGTTTCCTAAAGTGTACAAAAGTATTCTATAGGAAACAACCGAAATTACCGAGCAGTCTGTAGTCGTATGGGAATATGTTGGTTATTTGGTATGGAAATAGTTAGTGCCTTCGTTGCTAAAGCAGAGGTGCTACGCAGTATAGCAATCTCAGCTAAGCTAGGTTAGGCCTCGTCAATTTCTCGTGCTACTTCGGTGATCAGTCCGCGAATCCAACGGTGTGCAGGGTTGTGCTGTAGCAAAGGGCTCCAAGCCATGGTTAGCGTCATTTCTGGAATAGGAAAGGGAGGGTCTAGCATAACTAGGTCATTGTTGTTCATAGTTTGTAACGTGGCTTTGCGTGGCAGCGTAACGATAAGGTCTTTTTGGTTAGCTAATTGTATGGCAGCTTGGTAATGGCGAGTGAATACTCGGATATTACGTGTTTTACCAAGCTCAGCTAAAGCGTCATCTACCCAACCGCGGCGCTGTACATCTTTGGGGTTCATTCCCACTCCAGCGCCCATGCCAGTTTTGTTGACCCATATATGATGGGCCTTTAGATAGCTTTCCAAAGTGAAATCTTCAGCCATTGGATTGTTGCGATTCATCAGGCAGATAAACTGATCTCGCCAGAGGATTTTTTGATGGAACGATTGTGGCATGGAGTCAAAGCGGTTTATCACTAAATCTACTTTGCCTTGTTCAACGTCGTAAAAATCCACATCGGACGGCGTCATTATATCTAAACTAATGCCGGGTGCTTCTTGGCGTAAGCGTTCTACTAATGGAGGAATGAGGGTAGGCTCTGAATAATCGCTGGCCATGATGCGAAATACCCTAGTAGAGGTAAGTGCATCAAATGCTGCCTGGGGCTGTATCGCCTTGTCGATAGTTGCTAGCACTTCGCGGATAGTTGACTGAAGTCCAAGCGCTCTTTCAGTGGGTGTCATACCGTCACTGGTACGAATAAGCAAAGGGTCTTCAAAAACTTCACGTAAACGTCTTAAGCCGTTACTCATAGCGGGTTGGCTTAGGCCGAGTTGGTGGGCAGCTTTGGTGACGTTGCGCTCTTTTAAAAGGGCGTCTAAATAAACCAATAAGTTAAGGTCAACGCGATCAATGCTCATGTGAAACTCCAAAAAGGTCTAATCCACTGTATACGTAGATGCTTAGGGTATTATTCATATCTATAATACAAAACTATCATATAATAGTTTGTATAAATTATGCCATGTGTAGTGCAGGCTGTCGATACCTTTACGCGGAATGTGTATGCGTTTTATTTTGCTATTTGTTTTATGAATAATAGGCATAACTATTGATGACTGTTATAACCCTCAAGACCTCTCTAAACTGGCGTTATTGCTGAGTGGGTACAGGTTAAATGTATCAGCTCATTTTATAGTCTAATAATAGTCACACAAACCAAGGAAGTGTCATGTCTCAATACCAAGACGATATTCAAGCTGTTGCTAACCTTAAGTCTGCCCAAGGCAGTGCTTGGGATGCCATCAACCCAGAATCTGCTGCACGTATGCGCGCTCAGAACAAATTTAAAACGGGCCTAGACATAGCCAGGTATACTGCTGATATTATGCGTGCTGACATGGCTGAATTTGACAATGACAAAACTAAGTACACTCAGTCTTTGGGCTGCTGGCATGGTTTTGTAGGTCAGCAGAAAATGATTTCTATAAAAAAGCACTTCGATGGTAAAACTGATCGTCGTTACCTGTACCTTTCGGGTTGGATGGTTGCAGCGCTACGTTCTGATTTCGGTCCTCTTCCTGACCAGTCTATGCATGAAAAAACTTCTGTAGCTAACTTGGTTCAAGAGCTTTACACTTTTCTACGCCAGGCTGACGCTCGCGAACTAGGCGGCCTGTTTCGCGCCCTTGATGCTGCACGTGAAGCAGGTAATTCTGCGCAAGAAGCTAAAATCCAAGGCCAGATCGATAACCACGTAACTCACGTTGTGCCAATCGTTGCGGATATCGATGCTGGTTTTGGTAACGCTGAAGCGACCTACCTAATGGCTAAGCAGATGATCGAAGCTGGTGCCTGTGCACTACAGATTGAAAACCAAGTTGCTGATGAAAAGCAGTGTGGTCACCAGGACGGTAAAGTAACTGTTCCTCATGCTGATTTCCACGCTAAGATACGTGCCCTACGTTACGCTTTCCTTGAACTTGGTGTTGACAACGGTGTTATCGTTGCACGTACAGACTCTGAAGGTGCTGGCCTTACTAAAGAGATCGCAGTTGTAAATGAGCCGGGCGATGCCGGTGATATCTACAACTCTTACCTAGACGTTGAAGAAATTGACGTAGCTGACATGGGCGAGGGCGATGTTGTCTTTAACCGTGGTGGCAAGCTAGTTCGTCCTAAGCGTCTACCTTCTGGTCTATACCAGTTCCGTCAGGGTACTGGCCATGAGCGCTGTGTATTTGATTGTATCGGTGCTATTAATGCCGGTGCTGATCTTCTTTGGATCGAGACTGCTGTGCCCACAGTACACGAAATCAAAGGCATGATGGATGACGTTCGTAAAGTACACCCAGATGCTAAACTGGTTTACAACAACTCTCCATCGTTCAACTGGACGCTAAACTTCCGTCAGCAGGCTTATGATGCAATGGTTGAAGCAGGTAAAGATGTTTCTGCATACGAACGTGCCAACCTAATGAGCGCTGAATACGATGAAACAGAACTTTGTGCTGTAGCGGACGAACGTATTCGTACCTTCCAAGCTGACACTGCACGTGAAGCCAATGTATTCCATCACTTGATCACGCTACCGACTTACCACACTACTGCGTTGTCTGTAGACAACCTAGCAAAAGAGTACTTTGGTGAGCAAGCAATGCTTGGTTACGTTAAGAATGTTCAGCGTGAAGAGATTCGTCAAGGTATCGCCTGTGTTAAACATCAAAACATGTCTGGCTCAGACATGGGTGATGACCACAAAGAATACTTTGCTGGTGAAAATGCTCTTAAAGCTGGCGGCGCGAACAACACGTCTAATCAGTTTGGCTAAGACTGTTTTCTAGAACTTGCTTAGGCATGGCTAGAAACTTAACCATTTGGCATATAAAAGCGACTCCTATGTTAAAGGTGTCGCTTTTTTTATGCACAAGATGTGCGGTATGCCGCGGTGATATGGACGTCAAAGAGAGGCGATGGGAAATATCTAACACCGTTGGTAACACACCAACGGCTTTATACGCTAAAATCCAAGAAGCTTTCTACTGCACACTGATTAAGTGATTTTTGAATATGACTACACCGATTTTATTTCAAGATGCTAAAGATTTATTAACCAAACAAGGCTTTGTTACTAGTAATACATGGTACCACGGCACGTCATCGGCGCTAATAGACTCAATAAAAGAGCATGGTTTGAAGCGTTCAGGTGACCAAGTTATAAAAGCTGCTGCTAAAAAAGTTATGGCAACTATTGGTAATCATTATATACAATCTGTAGAACCGGTGTTCTTAACACAAAGTAAGCAACTGGCTTATTACTGGGCGCAGCAGACTGTCAGAAACCGCAGCGTGAGAATTGAAGGCACAGAACTGCCCACTGTCATCACAGTGAATCTACCAGAGGTTTTGAATAACCAAGTTAAACCCGATGTTGGCGCAGCAAGCCTGTTGCTAGTTAAAGAGGGCGAGGAGTTTATGGTGTTTTTAGCAGGAATTTACTTAGAGAATAACTTTGAAGCCCCAAATATCAATCTAATGACTGCAGATCGCCTAGAGTATTTAAATAAATTAGGTATGGCTTATTGTGATGCAGATATAGCTGCCTCAGCTTTACGCATCCTCTAAATTTAAAACCATGTAAGTGGCCCTTGTTCATGCAAGGCTAACAAGGTACTCTTTTGTTCAGATACTAACGCTGACAGAGATCATTGTATGACGCAGCAACAAGGCCAACGCTTAGATCCGGCTTTTGACGATATTATTGATGCTTGGTTAATAGAGCGACAGTCGTTATTGACTCAATTTGTAGCTCTGCCTCAAATGAGTGTGTCAGATAACGTGGTGCAGACGCTGCATAGCTTTTGTGAGGCAATGGTAGATTACAGTTCCCGTGGTCATTTTAATGTTTATGAGCAGTTGCTCAAGCATATAGCCGAAAACAATGCTCAGCACCTGGACATAACGAATGTGCTGCTGGGTAAAATTCACGATACAACAGACAAAATCGTTATTTTTGATGACGAATATGATGCTGTAGAAAAACTCTCTATACAGGATATTGGTCACTTTAGTGGTCGTCTATCTCGTTTAGGTGAAGTGCTGGCTGAGCGTTTTAATTATGAGGATGAACTCATGATTTTGGTGCAAGAAACCTTATCTTAGTTTGCCGCTAGTCTCAGTTTAGAAGGGGAGATCGTGACACAATTCAAACAAGTCGGCCTTATTGGCAGGCTTCATAGTCCTGCAGTAATAGAAACTTTACATCGTGTAATAGCGTGCCTTAATCGGTGCGAATGTAACGTGTGGGTAGATGAGTGCATTGCAGGCTCTCTTGATAGTAGCCAGCTCACTAGTACTTCTTATGGTGTTGGTGATCGTCACTTCTTGGGTCAGCAATGTGACTTAGTTATCGTAGTGGGCGGGGATGGAAGTATGCTCTCTGCAGCACGTGTAATGGCTACGTATGGTGTGCCTGTAATTGGCATTAACCGTGGCAAATTGGGCTTTTTAACAGACATCGCTCCAGATCAGGTGGAAGCTTCTATTGAGGCTGTATTAGCTGGGGAATTTGAAACCAGCAATCGCTTTATGTTATCTGCCCATGTGTTACGTAACGGTGAAGAAATTGGCCGCGGTAGTGGTCTTAATGACATCGTATTACATCCTGGTAAGTCGGCCCGAATGTTGGCCTATGACCTATCAATCGATGGTACGGCGGTTTATTTTGATCGAGCTGATGGCTTAATTATAGCTACTCCCACGGGTTCAACAGCCTACGCGCTTTCAGCGGGAGGGCCAATTATGCATCCTGGTTTGCATGCCATCGCTCTTGTGCCCATGAATCCTCATAACCTTAGTAGTAGGCCTTTAGTAGTGGCGGCTGACGCTGAACTGGAAATCCTTATTGGCGAAGATAACAGTACTCAGCCGATTATTAGTTGTGATGGGCAAGTGCATATTGTTTGTGAGCCGGGTGATAGGGTGCATATACAGCGCCATGAGGCCAGGCTCAAAGTATTGCATCCATTAGGGCATCATTTTTACGACCGTTGTCGCAGTAAGTTAGGTTGGCATGCGCGTGCTAGCGATGATGGCCAATGATCCTTCTACACAGCTTCCCGGCTGATCTTGATCTCACTTCAATCACGCAGGCCCTTTGGCAGCATAAAATTCCACATCGTGTGCGTTTTTTAAAAGACGAACAGCAAGTATGGTTACAGGATTCTGCACAAATTGGTGCAGCTCAAAAGTTAATTCAGCAGGTTTTTCAGGGCGCTGCTAAAGAGGAAAATTCCTCTGCGGGTATGGGGAATTCAGCTCTGTCCTTGAACAATGCTAAGGCTTGGTTTACGTTAAGCCCCATAACAATTATGATTTTTGTAATCACTGTGCTGGTAGCACTTTTTTCTCAATTTGGTAGCCACTTACAAACGGTTGCTTGGTTCAGCTTCTTTCCTCTAATATTTGATACTCAAGCTTATCTTGTCACAGGATATGAGCATTTATGGCAACAGCCTTGGCGGTTAATTAGTCCGGTATTGTTACATTTTGGTTGGTTACATGTCGTTTTTAATTTGTTGTGGTGGCTGGATTTAGGCCGACGCATAGAGCGCCAATCGCGGTTACTTTTAATAATGCTATTAGTGCTTACTAGCCTTGCTGGTAATGTAGCTCAAGCTTGGCAAGAGGCTAGCTTATTCGGTGGTTTATCAGGTGTGATCTACGGTTTGTTGGGCTATATATGGGTGATAGACCGTTTTAACGCACCACGGTACCATTTGCCACAAAGTATTTTGGTATTTATGTTGTTATGGTTACTGCTGGGCATGTCTGGGTTGTTTTCTGTGGTGGGCATTGGGTCCATAGCTAATATGGCACACTTAGGCGGTTTAGTGGCCGGTGTTTTGTGTGGGTTTTTGCATACCTTGTTGTGGCGAATACAACCTATTAGTCGATAAAAAAAGAGTCGGTGGGGGTGGCGATTTATGATATTATTTCGCTCCGAGTTTTTATCTAAGAGGTTTGGCTGATGGAATATAATCAACTCATTGCTCAACTAACACCAGAAGTCTATCTACGTTTGAAAGCCGCTATTGAAATCGGCAAGTGGCCCGATGGTAGGGTGCTTAGTGCAGACCAAAAAGCCTCCTGTTTGGAAGCTATTTTGCGTTACCAGTCAATGAAACTTGACCCACAACAACACTCTGGATATATGCCTGACCAGTGCGCGTCTAGCTCTAGTTCAGCACCTAAAAAAACCGACGAACAAGTCATTAAAATACACTAACTATGCAAACTCCTCTTGTACTTACAGGGCATCTAACAAAACTGACTACCCATATTGATTCCGTACCCGATGCTCAAGTGCAATATACCCTCGTTTTGGGTGATCAAAAATTGCATCTTAATCCGTTAATAGGCCAAACCATTCGGTTAGAGCATTTGGGACAGATTAACTGTAGCCATTGTGGACGTAAAACCAAAAAAAGTTACAGCCAAGGTTTTTGTTTTCCCTGTATGCAGAAATTACCTCAATGTGATTTGTGTATTATGAGCCCAGAACGGTGTCATTTTGATGCTGGAACCTGCCGTGATGAAGCCTGGGGGCAGGCGTTTTGTATGCAGCCCCATATCGTTTATTTGGCTAATTCTTCTGGCCTTAAAGTGGGTATTACGCGGGTTAATCAAATGCCTACCCGTTGGCTTGACCAAGGTGCGTCCCAAGCCATGCCTATTATGCAAGTGGCAACCCGGAAGTTGTCGGGAGACGTGGAGACCATTCTTAAGCAATATGTAGCCGATAAAACCAATTGGCGGAAGCTGCTCAAAGGTGATGCCTTAAATGTTGATATGGCTGCAGCAGCAGATCTGTTGTTGAATGAATCTGAGGCAGATCTAGAAGCCTTGTTAGGTGGCCTAAGCCACAAAGACTACCAATGGCTAGACACCGCGCCTATCAGCATGCGCTATCCAGTATTAGAATACCCAGAAAAAATAAATTCACATAACTTAGATAAAGAGCCTGTATTAGAAGGCAAATTGATGGGTATTAAGGGCCAATACCTTATTTTCGACACCGCGGTAATTAACGTCCGCAAATATTCATCCTATTTGGTGCAATTTAGCTCATGACTCAAAATTCTCAAGTAACTTATTTAAAAGATTATCAGGTTCCAGATTTTATCATCGAAACCACGGATCTAGATATTCGTGTTGGCGATGAATACACCTCTGTTGTTGCCCGCCTAAAAGTGCGTCGCAATCCTGCGTCCAGTGAGCCTTCGTCTGAACTTATATTACAAGGTGGCAAAGGCATTAAGCTGCAAGACGTGATGATGGACGGCCTCATTTTAGATGAATCAAACTATGATTTAAACGGCAGTGAACTGGCTATTCATCAGTGCCCAGAAGCCTTTGAGCTAACTACTGAGTGTTTGATTCAGCCGCAGCTAAATGCTAGCTTAGAAGGCTTGTACAAGTCTGGTGGTATGTATTGCACTCAGTGCGAAGCAGAAGGTTTTCGAAACATTACCTATTATCTAGACCGGCCAGATGCTTTGTCTGTATTCACAACTCGTATCAGTGCACCTAAAGCCAGTTATCCTATATTGTTGGCCAATGGTAACCCCGTAGACCAAGGCGACCTAGAGAATGGGGAACATTATGCTGTGTGGCATGATCCGTTCCCTAAACCGGCCTATTTGTTTGCTATGGTGGCAGGTGATTTGGTGCGCCAAGACGATCAATTCACCACCCAGTCTGGGCGTAAGGTAGATTTGCAGATATTTGTAGAAGCTCATAACAGCCATAAATGTGATCATGCTTTAGCGTCCCTTAAGCGCTCTATGTTATGGGACGAGCAAAATTACGGCCGCGAGTATGATCTAGACTTGTTCATGATCGTGGCGGTGGATGACTTCAACATGGGGGCCATGGAAAATAAAGGCCTCAACATTTTCAACTCTGATTGTGTGTTGGCAGACCCTGCGACTAGCTCAGATGCTATGTTTGAACGTATAGAGGGCATTGTGGCCCATGAATATTTTCATAACTGGTCTGGTAATCGTGTTACATGTAGAGATTGGTTTCAGCTGAGTCTAAAGGAAGGTTTTACTGTTTATCGTGATGCACAATATACCGCCGACACATACTCAGCCGCAGTAAAACGTATTGATGACGTTACCGTATTACGTACTCACCAGTTTGCCGAAGATGCCAGCCCCATGGCTCACCCTATACGGCCGGCATCCTATATAGAAATTAATAATTTCTATTCTGTAACTGTGTATGAAAAAGGTGCAGAAGTAGTGGGTATGATTCACACCTTACTTGGCGATGATTTGTTCCGTAAAGGAAGTGACCTGTATTTTGATCGTCATGATGGCCAAGCCGTTACTACGGATGATTTTGTTGCAGCAATGAGTGATGCCAGTGGCATTAACTTGGATCAATTTAAGTACTGGTATAGCCAGGCCGGCACACCTACATTGGCAGTGACCGATCACTACAATGCTATTAACAATGAATATAGCCTTACGGTAGTACAATCCACACCAGCAACCGCAGAATGCGAAGTAAAACTACCGTTTCATTTACCATTGCGCGTGGCCTTGTTAGACACTAAGGGTAAAGAACTGCCGTTGCAGTTACAAGGTTCTGAGCCAGTACTTGGTAATAACTGTGTTCTAAATATCACCCAAGCACAACAAACCTTCATTTTTGAAGGTATTGCTGAGCAACCAACGCCGTCGTTATTACGAGGATTTTCGGCACCAGTTAAATTGGATTATGCCTATACTGAAGAGCAATTGTTGTTTCTTGCTAGTAAAGACCAAGATGGTTTTTGCCGTTGGGAGGCGTGCCAACGTTTATTGATCGAAGCCACTGAGCGGGCTATGGGCTTCATGTCCCAAGCATCTCACTATCAGCTAAAAGATAGTTTGGTTACTATGTTGCGCACTAGCTTAGTGGACGAAACCTTAGACCCTGCGATGGTGGCTAAGCTTGTACAATTACCCAGTGAAGCTTATTTAGCGGAAACCCAAACCATTGTAGATGTGGATTTAATTCACACTGCTCGTGAAGCCATACGCCTTGCTATTGCTACGGCTCTAGAAAGTGAACTTTTGTACTGTTACCAACGTTGTCACGATACAGGTGTTTTTAGTCAGACGGGTAAGGCTATTGGCCAGCGAGCGCTTAAGAATATCTGCTTGTATTACCTTAATGCCTTAGATCAAGCCCTGTATCAAACTATGGCTCAAGATCAATATGCGCTACAGGCTAATATGACTGATGTTGGGGCTGCTTTACATATTTTAATTGGCCACAAGAATTCTGAGTTAGCAGCCCCTTTGTTGGCAGATTTTTACCAACGTTGGCAGGGAGATGCGCAGGTGGTTTGTCAGTGGTTTGCTATGCAGTGTGGTGCAAGTCGACCTGGTTTGCTAGGGCAAGTGAAGGCGTTGTTAGATCATAACGCCTTTGATATTCGCAACCCAAACAAGGTGCGTAGTGTTGTAGGTAGTTTTATTCGTAGTGCTATTAACTTTCACGCTGTAGATGGCAGTGGTTACGCCTTTGTTGGCGATATGATATTAAAACTAGATGGTTTTAACCCAATGATTGCAGCAGGGCTAGCTAAGCCATTAGGGCGCTTTAAGCGCAAAACAAAAGATCGTCAACAATTAATGGTGTCGCAACTACAGCGTTTAAACCAAGCAGAGCTTAGCAAAGATGTGTTTGAAGTGGTCAGTAAGGCTTTGTCAGCAAGTTAACAAATAAATATCAGCCTCTAGTGTAGGTGCATTGTTTACCCAAGCATCTACTAGCGCTGTGTGGCCCAGGATTAAATATAGGGTGCATAAAGTTTTGAGGATGAAGGAGAGTAGTAATGAAATATGTAGGTGAAAAAGACTATGAACATGGTATGCAAGCTAAAGTAGGTGTGTTGATAACCAACTTAGGAACGCCAGAAGCACCCACTAAAAAAGCTCTGCGCCCATACCTTAAAGAATTCTTAAGTGATCCTAGGGTGATTGAGACCCCAAAGCTAATTTGGCAAGTGATTTTAAATGGTGTGATTTTAAATACCCGGCCAGCCAAAAGTGCTAAATCATATAAGTCTGTATGGACAGATAGCGGTAGTCCACTGTACGACATCGCCAAAAAGCAACAGGCACAGCTGGCTAAAGCATTACCTAACTTAGTAGTAGGACTAGCCATGCGTTACGGCAATCCAAGTATCGAAAGCCAACTCATTAAAATGCGTGATCAAGGGGTGCGTAAAATCTTAATTT
>Ga0114995_10001311_pt1 | contig 17567 bp, 17 predicted proteins | sample ArcticOcean_MG_C_11_FD_87038 | JGI IMG/M metagenome (GOLD analysis project Ga0114995, IMG submission 87038) | Marine microbial communities from western Arctic Ocean - ArcticOcean_MG_CB2_154 | ecosystem: Environmental > Aquatic > Marine > Oceanic | place: Arctic Ocean: Canada Basin | collected... | reverse complement strand
GATAACACCAAGGCTGCAACCCAAGCCTTAACGGCAGCGCAAACCGTGACCGACAGCATTACCGTGGTGTCGGTTGATGGCACCACGCAAGTGATCAGCATTACCGTGACCGGCACCAATGACACCCCCACCTTAACTGCCACAGCAGTACCTTCAAACTATGCAAATACTGGCACTGCGGGTGCTGCACTCTTTAGTGGCGCATCTGTAAGTGCAGTTGATAGTGGCCAGAAGGTGACTTCAATTAAGATGACGGTTACAGGTGTTGATGGTACGGCTAACGAAAAACTTGTTTTTGATGGTGTTGACATATCATTGAATGATGGAAGCACTGCTACAACTGCCACAAGTTCGGTTCTCTATAGTGTTTCTGTATCGGGAAGCGTTGCTACAATTACGCTAAGTAATGCTAGTGGATTGGTTGATGCTGACTGGAATTCATTGATTAGTGCATCTGCATATAAACACTTAAATACAAGCGGCATGAATGGTCATCGAACCATTGCTATAACAGAAGTTGTGGATAATGGTACTGATAATAATACAACTACTCTGTCTGGAATTTCTGCACAGCTAAGTGACGTCACAGCTCCCAGCGTTACTGCCATCAACCTAGGCGTAGACGGTGATTACAACATTACTTCGGCGGGTGCAGGGCAAACTGCTGAAATTGCTCTACGCGTTAGCTCTGATGTAGATTTTAGTGCATTGGAAAGTGCTTTGACGCAGCCTACTGTCGCTCTCTCCTTCGCTACTAGTGGCGCGGACACCGGGGTGTATAACCACAGCAAAACAGTAGCGCAGTCTACAGGAGGCCATGTTTGTCTTGTGTTTGACTATGAGTTGACTGGTTCTGATTCAGGCGCCCTATCTATTACTGGTTTTGCACCAGGTGATGCTGCTGATAGTGCGGGTAATGCTTTAAATGCAACCTTGCCCACACTTACAGACAGCTTAACTGTTGCAGGAGTGTTGTCTATTACGGATCTTCAAGGTGATGGTGAAACCAATGCAAGTGGTGACACCATATTAAATCTCTCTGAATTAACCACCAGTGGTGATGTTGTTATTACCGGTGTGGCTGCAAATAATGCAAGTGTTACAGTGGTTGTTGGGTCTGTGTCCAGCACAGTTACTGCTAGTGGTGCTGGATTTTGGACGTCAACGCTTGCGGGCTTAACTGATGGTGCTAAAACTGCGGTAGTTAGCGTTGGTTCTCAATCCATAGAGTATGGCTTTACCATTGACCGCGTAGCAAGTATTGACATAACCAATATCAACGGCGCCAACACGGCAGACAATGCTGATATAGCAGCTCTTTCGTTAAGATCAATATCAGGAACTACCACTAGCGTTGAAGCTGGAAGGTCGGTGGCTATTAGTGTAGGGGATGGTAGTGGAACAGCTAGCGCCAGTGCAGTTGTACAGGCAGATGGTTCATGGTCTACAACGATTGATTTGAGTAGTTATGCCAATGGGGAAAGTTTAACTTTTGACGCTGTAGTATCAGATGAGGCCGGTAACTCGGCAACGAATAGTACTGTTCACATTATTGATGCTGTGGCACCGATTTTACAAAGTGCAACTTATAACCCTGCCAGCGGCTCTGAGAAATATATTTTGACATTTGACAGTGCCGTTTATGGCACGTCGCTGAATAGTGCATTTAGTTTAAGTGCTAACGCTGGAACATTAAGCAGTGCATATGTTAACGCAAGTGACAGAACACAGGTCATTATAGAACTCAGCGCAGTGCCTGCAACAAGTTCAGTAACAATTAACTTAACTGATACCATTGCGTTAACTGATTTAGCAGGTAATGCTGTCATTGGTACAGATAGTGATGCGACCAGCGACCCAGATGTGACGATTAATTTGGGCTCGCCTCAAGTATTAATCAATGGTGTGTTGGGCATTAACCATGCTGAGTCTATTACCATTACCGAATCTATCTTTAGTGCTTATGCCTATGCTGCCGAGGATACTGAGTTGGTCTTTACAGCGAACCTTGTTACAAACGGGCAATTTGAGCTGACCAATAACCAAGGCAATGCAACCACAAGCTTCACCTTGGCTGACGTTAAGGCAAATCGTGTGGTGTTTGTTTCAAGTACTTCAGAATCGCCTACGTTTGAATTAGCGGTTACTTATGGTCTTGATACTTCGGCTTTTGTAAGTGCTCAGGTGCGTTATGGTGAGCTACCTGCGGTACAACTGGCCGCACATTACAATGGTCGTGATGCAGATGGCGATGGTGACACTACTGACCTTACAAATGGTGCATCAGTGACCAGCATTGTTGATAGTGATATCACTTACTTAGAAGATCAGCATAGTTCTGACATTGACATTGAGGAAAAACTCGCAGCTCCATCTGGCGTAACTTACAACGCCAATGGTATTAATGGCCATGGTGCATTGGATTTCTCAGTGGCTACCTTGGGGTTTGAATTTAACTCTACAGCTTTAGAAAATGCAAAAACAGAAAAAAGGGGTTGGGGTGGAGTATTCAAAACTGGAAATGATGTATCTGCCACGCAAGTGATTTATGAAGAAGGGGGTGCACTTAATGGTTACTCAATTGTCGTTATTGATGGGCATTTATTGATGTCTTTATACAACGGTGGTGATGGGCAAACTAGAGCGCTAGATCTAGGGTTAGTCAATGCAAACACTACGTATTCCTTCTTAAATTACTATGACAGTGACGATGGTGTTTTTAGAGGCTATATTAATGGCGTATTGGCAGCTGAACTCGACATCAGTTTTATTTTTAATGGACATAGTGACACCTTAGGCCTCGGTCGGTTGTCATCTACTTCAACTATTTATAACCCTAATGATGGGCAATTACATAATGTTAGTGAAAGTACTACGGTTGATGACTACATTCCTTATACATTTAAAGGTTTAATTGGTGAGGTGTTTCTTTGGGGTACTGGTGATATTAACGATTCTCAAATCGACAACATCAATAATTATCTGATTAATCGTTGGGACATAGAAACCGCACCATTAATAACGAGCACTGTCGATGTGATTAGTATTTCAGGTGATGCTAGCGCTAGCGGTAACCTCAGCAACGCTCTATCACGCACGGTCGCCCTTAACCCACTGGATGCCTCTGGCGTGAGTTTGGTTAAAGATGCCGCCTCTACTCGACTACAAGACAGTGATTCAGGCCAGGTTCAATCGTTAACCGTAGATGCTACAAACCAACAATCTGGTGATGCGCTGCGTGTAGGCAGTACTGAGATTGATTTAGGGACGTCTACAACGATCAACTTTGACTTTGCTGCACAAGGCTGGCAAGCGGTGGTTGATAGTGCAGCCGGTAGTGTGGTGTTTTCCACGCAAAGTGGCCAAGCAGCCGCTGATAGTGACATGGAAAGCTTATTAGAAGCCTTGGTGTTCTATACCTCTTCAGTTGATGATACGGACCGTAGTGTTGAATTGTTTGTCACTGATGCAGATGGAAATAGCTCAAATTCAGCAACTGTTACCTTAACGGTTGCCAGTTCGAATACTGTAGTGGAAGGTTTCAGTGCTGGTGTTGACACGATCACTATTGATGGCTTGGGCTTCTCTATAGCCGATGGTTCGACGGGAATTGATTTATTGTCTGTGTCGGTGGCAGGAAGTATTGCATTAGGTGCCACCAATGGTGTGCAAGACCTTCATAATATAGAGGGCCTTGATGTAGCTAATGGTTTGCAAAATGACCTTACCCTAAGCGATCTGTTTGTTAAGGATGCTAATAGTGCCGCTGGCTTACAGATAGACCTAGATACCATTGACACATTAACGCTTAGTGCAGGCACAGGCAGTTGGGCTGCTGCTGCCCAAGCGATCGTTGGGTATGATGCTTACAGCTACAGCAATGAGGTAGATAGTAGCGATGATTACACGCTCTATGTCACCGTGAGCCATGCCGTATTGTTATAATGATGTTTAATCAACGTAAATCATCAAAAATTTATTGTGCTTTTATATCGCGCTGGGGTTCGTGTTTAATACCGATGTGTGCACTATTTTTGGCTAGTTTCGTTAATGGCGCTTCGCCAATAAGTCAAAATTCAGTACTTAAAGTTAATCAAGAACGTATCATTTTACATGATCTGGCTTCTGAATATGTTAATCGTTTTTTTGTGTGGAAGCATGCTCATATAGGCATCACTAAAAAGAGTGTGCCGTTTTTCACGGAGGAAAAGGGCAGTTTTTTAGATTATTCTTTAAGCAAAAAAATATATGATTCATGCAATAAAGGTGCTTTTAATACATCCGTATCTGCCACTGAAATAAGGTCATTTGTAAAAAAATTAGACCGTGATTTAATGGTTTTTCATGGAGGGGTTAAAGTAAATAATGTATAAAAGTTAGCCGCCTTTATAGGTTGTTATCTAATGGAAAAGTAGTGCCTGTAACGAATTTTTATGTTAATGGTAGTGACTATATTAAAAAGCAGTGTTAAAAAGCAGCGTTAAAAAGCAGTGTTGAAAAGCAGTCTGCTATAGTGCCATTGGAGCTAAAAAATATAACGCGTGCAGATGTGGCAGGTGCCCCCTTAGTTAACGTGCCAAAGCTAGGCTCTGTTTGTGTAAAAACAGGTGTATCGACACCATCAGATACATTGTGCTTAGCGCCCAGCTCCAAAATAGAGGCTAAAACGATTTTTTTGCCTGGCATAACCCCAGTAACCCCAGTAACGGTGCCCGAACCTAAAAAAGAACACGAGGTAATGTCAACCGTTATTGCTTTATCACCGCCACCTGTATTCTGGCAAGTGCAAGTGATAGCCAGTGTAGATAAAGCCGCCACGCTGGCTACTCAAAAAGCTTTAAGTAAAAGTGGAATTGAAAGTGTGTTGATTTTTGAGGTACCGTTTTACAAGCTGCGCGTAGGGCCCTACATCACCAAACAGGCCACATGGGCTGCTCAAAAGGAATTAAGAAAGCGTTTTGCAGGCGCTTTTGCTGTGAAGTGTTAGTTGACTTGAGCCCTGAGAAAATTGCTGGACGAATGTGTCTTGAAAGGTTAGTAGTGACTGTCTCAACATCTATGCCATCTCATTTGAAAAATGGTGGTTGCAGTGGTTCAGTGAATTTTCTGGGCATCAACAGATTGCCAAATACCTTAGTTGTAAGGTTTATTTTTGCAAAGTGGTATCTTTCTTGGCAACGAGAAATTGAAGAACCTCAGTTTGTGATTAACACAAGGCCAAGAAAAGCGTTAAACTATCTCAGGCCGATAGAGTTTTGAGCGGGTAAGCGTGTGTCGCTTATTGCTGCAATTTAGGCTCAATTTTTATTTAATTAAATTAAAATCTATACTAATGAATAAATACGATTTACACAGCCACACAGTTTTTTCCGACGGTAGCTTATCTGCTGTAGCGTTAATAGATTTGGCTATTGAACGTGGAGTTACTCACCTTGCAATTACAGACCATGATACGGTTGCTGCGCACTTACAGTTAGCGCAAAATAAAGACTGTTATGATGGCGATAAAATATGCATTATTAAAGGGGTAGAATTCTCTGCTCAATGGAATAATATGGGTGTGCATATTGTTGGTTTAAATATTGATGTGAATTCACCAGTTATAGAAACTGCGGTAGCGCATCAAACACAGTTGCGTGTACAAAGAGTAAAAACTATCGCTAAAAAGTTAATGCAGCGAGGCTTTCCAGACATTACAGAAGGTGCGATGAAGCTAGCTGGAGATGGCCAAGTTGGGCGCCCCCATATCGCGCAACACATGGTAGATGAAGGGTTAGTGCCAAGTATGGCCCAGGCCTTTAACAAATATTTAGGTGCGGGTAAGGTTGGCGATATCTCTAGTGTGTGGCCAGACTTAGAGCAGGTGGTAGAGTGGATTAAAGTGGCTGGCGGTGTTGCTGTATTGGCCCACCCAAGTCGTTATAAAATGACCCGTACCAAAAGGCGACGCCTGATGGCCGATTATTCAGATGCGGGTGGTCAAGCCATCGAAGTGTGTGCGGGTAATCAAGTGCCTGGGGTAGCTGAAGAAATGGCAGCTATATGTGAAGAGTTTGATTTCCATGCCTCGGTGGGTAGTGACTTTCATAACCCGGATTATCAATGGGTGAGGTTGGGGCAGTATCCTAAATTACCAAAAGCTTGCCGACCTGTTTGGGAGTTGTTTTAAACCATTTTAATCATGCAAATCAAGGTCGTGACGGAGTCAATACATTAAGCTATAATGGGCTTTCATATTAACTGTATTGATGGGACTATCATGACAGATCAACACATTCCTCTTGAGGAATTATCTGAGATTGCTGAACAAAAAACCAGCGACGAAAAACTTCAAAAAGTACTTGCCCGTGCGGGTGTAGGTTCACGCCGTGAAATGGAGCGTTGGATTGCCGCTGGACGAGTGACGATTAATAAAGAAAAAGCTCAGTTGGGCGATCGCGTTACTTGGCGTGATCATATCTCTGTGGACGGTAAACAGGTCGAGATTATATCGCCGACCAACGTTGAACGCCGTGTGCTTATTTATAACAAGCCTGAAGGTGAGATTGTTACTCGCTCTGATCCAGAAAATCGCTCAACTGTGTTCGATAAGCTGCCACGCTTAAAAGGTGAACGCTGGATTGCAGTGGGTCGCTTAGACATCAACACTTCGGGTCTATTGTTATTTACCACAGACGGTGAGCTGGCTAACGCACTAATGCATCCATCAACCACTATCGAGCGTGAATACGCCGTGCGGGTTATGGGGCACGTTACCATGGATCAAGTGAATGCAATGCACAAAGGTGTGTTGTTAGATGATGGTATGGCTCGCTTTAATGACATTCAAGAGTTTGGTGGTGAAGGCATTAACCGCTGGTATCACGTGGTGATCATGGAAGGCCGTAACCGTGAAGTGCGTCGTTTGTGGGAGTCTCAGGGTTTGAGAGTTAACCGCTTAAAGCGTGTACGATACGGTAACGTATTTATGCAACCTCAGCTTAAATCGGGTATGTGGATGGAAATGCCACAGCCAGACATTAACGCGCTTTCAGAGTTTGTAGGTATGCGCCCGAAGAAAGTTAAGCGACGTTTACCTAAAGAACAAGAGAGTTTTGAGCGTCAGAAGAACCGTCAGCGCACTCGTCGTCACGTGTAAGCTGAGTTTATCGATTTAAAAGTGACTTAGTTCTTTCTATGATCAGATAGCACAAAAAAACCCTTAATCTGAACTGGATTAAGGGTTTTTTTGTGCTTTATTTTTGGTAGTAACGCTTACTGGGTCTAAATGGATAATGACGTCGGCGTAGGGGAATACTTCGATAATGCGCTGTTCTAGTGCGTCTGCTACGTCGTGAGCGTGCATTAAAAGCATGTCGTCTTGAAGGTCTAAATGTAATTGAATAAACTGCATGTGGCCAGATTGCCTACTACGTAGGTCATGCATACCTAAAACAAGTGGTTGGGTGAGGGCCAGTTGAGTAATTGTTAGTCGTTCCTCATCACTTAGCTCATGGTCTAGTAATAAATGAAAAGCAGTTTTAGCAATGCCCCATGCGCTGTAAACAACGTAGGCGCTAATGCCAAGCGCTAGGTATGGGTCGGCACCATAAAACCCATATGCAGCAAGAACAAGGGCGATAATGACGCCAAAATTCATGAATAAGTCGGACACGTAGTGGAGTGAGTCGGCTTCAATAGCAGTGGACTGTGTACGCTTTATAACGTGTTGCTGCAATACTATCAATGTGGCTGTAAGCACCATGCTGGCTATCATAACGCTAATGCCGAGTGAGGTTTTTTCAACCACCACTGGGTCCCACAAGCGACCTAAAGTTAGTGAAATCAGTAGTCCAATAGAGCTTAGAATTAGTAAAGCTTGAGCAAGGCCTGCTAGTGCTTCTGCCTTACCGTGACCAAAGCGATGTTCTTTATCGGCAGGGGCCATAGCATAGCGCACAGCAAAAAAATTAATTAGCGAAGCGGCGCTATCCATGATGGAGTCAATCAAAGAGGCAAGCAAGCTCACACTTTGAGTTTGGTCCCAGGCCCATGTTTTGATAATGATTAAACTAAGGGCAACGAGGACTGAGGCCCAAGTGGCGAGTTTGATGAGTTGGCTGTATGTCATTGCTTAAGTATAGCCTAAAGAAGTATAGCCTAAAGAAGTTAAGCTTTAAATTCTTCATTAGCGCGGTTGTGCCAGCGAATGTGCAGCATAGTGCTGGTGTAAAGTAGGGTGATAATAAATGCACCTAAAGCACCGTTAACAGGTACGTACATTACTTCGATGGTGAAATAGATCAGTAATACAAAACACATCCATGCTAATTGACGTAAGTGCTCCTTATACATCGCTAGCGCAAAGCCGAGTAGGGGGAAACACTTAATACCAATGATTACTATACTACCGACCTTTTCATAGGGATCCACCAAGGTGCTAATGACAAAATAAGCAATTAGCGCTGCATAGGCCACTACGCTGACAGCACGAGAGTATTTACGTTTTTGTTGGTACTGCATTACAAAATCTCCAAAACAGATTCAGGTGGGCGGCCAATACGGGCTTGGCCTTGATGAATAGCAATAGGCCTTTCGATCAACTTAGGGTGGTTGACCATGGCGCTAATTAATTCAGCTTGAGTGAGTTTAGTGTCAGCAAGCTGTTCCAGCTTATAAACCTTTTCACCTTTACGCATAAGGTTGCGAGCATCATCCATGCCTAGCATAGATAGCAACTGCGTTAGTTCTTCTGCACTAAGCGCTTGCTCCAGGTACAAACGAATTTCTGGTGTAACACCGTTGGCTTCTAATAAAGCTAAGGTGGCACGAGACTTAGAGCACCGCGGGTTGTGATATAAAGTTACACTCATCATTAACGGCCTAGTTTAGCTTTAATGAACTCCAGGGCGCCTTCAAGTGGCATATCTTCATTCGCTTCTGCGCGACGATCTCGGTATTCTAATGTGCCACTGTCTAAGCCTCGATCTCCAACAACTACGCGGTGGGGTAGGCCAATAAGTTCTGCATCTGCAAACTTAACACCTGGGCGCATGGCTCGGTCATCCATAATTACATCGATACCTGCAGCCTTAAGCTCGTTGTACAGTTTATCTGTGGCAATACGAACAGCTTCTGATTTTTCATAGTTAAGTGGAATGAGAGCTACTTCAAAAGGCGCAAGGGCTAGAGGCCATATAATGCCATTGTCATCATAGTTTTGTTCAATACAGGCCGCAATGACACGAGTAATTCCAATGCCATAACAACCCATTTCCATGAATTGAGGTTTGCCATTTTCATTGAGCACTGTAGCGTTCATGGCGCGGGAGTATTGATCGCCTAGTTGGAATATATGGCCTACTTCAATACCGCGTTTTATTTCTATTTCGCCATCACCACATGGGCTTGGGTCACCTTCAACCACGTTACGGATGTCGGCTACCTCAGTGTAGTCACAATCGCGCTGCCAGTTAAGGTTGGTATGGTGATAGCCGGCATCGTTTGCACCGGCAGTAAAGTCACTCATCACAGTGACGGCGCGATCAGCTATGATGGAAATATTTAAACCAACGGGCCCAATAGAGCCTGGAGTGGTGCTTAACTCATCAATAATGCGCTGTTCAGGCGCCATAGTGAGTGGTTCAGCAATAAGAGGGTGTTTTTCGGCCTTGATCTCATTCATGTTGTGATCGCCTCGTAATACTAACGCCACCAAAGGTTGGTGTCCGTCTTCGTCGGCAATGCCAAGAACGACTAATGTCTTAAGGCTTTGGGTTTTAGATAAACCTAAAAATTCACATACGCTATCTATGGTTTTTTGATCGGGGGTATGAACTTTCTCCATGGCCTTGCTTGGGGCAGGGCGCTCTAACGCAGGCAATACAGCTTCAGCTGTTTCTACGTTAGCTGCGAAGCTACTGTTGTCGCTGTTGCTAAAGGCAATGTCATCTTCACCTGATTGTGCCAGCACGTGGAACTCTTGCGAGGTATTACCACCAATGCTGCCAGAATCTGCTCGTACGGCACGAAAATCCAATCCTAAACGGGTGAAAATATTAGTGTAGGCTGTGTGCATGGCGTCGTAGGTTTGTTGCAAAGATTCCGCACCTAAGTGAAAAGAGTAAGCGTCTTTCATGATGAATTCCCGTGAACGCATAACGCCAAAACGCGGGCGTACTTCATCACGGAACTTGGTTTGGATTTGGTAAAAGTTCATTGGTAAGCTTTTGTAGCTACGAACTTCCTTGCGCATCATGTCGGTAATCACTTCTTCATGGGTAGGCCCCACACAAAAATCACGCTGATGGCGGTCTTTTAAACGTAGTAGTTCTGGTCCGTATTTCTGCCAGCGGCCTGACTCTTTCCAAAGTTCTGCAGGCTGGATCGCAGGCATCAATAGTTCTTGGGCACCTGCTGTGTCTAACTCTTCTCTCACAATGCGTTCTACTTTACGAATGCTGCGTAGCCCCATAGGTAACCAAGTGTATAGGCCCGAAGCCAAGCGGCGGATTAAGCCGGCACGTAGCATAAGTTGATGACTGATGACTTCTGCATCTGCAGGGGTTTCTTTTTGGGTGGCAATTAAAAACTGGCTGGCGCGCATGGGTGAGTGAATCCGATAAAAACTAAAAAGATAAGTTGCTATTGTATGTTGCCATGGCCGTGGGATAAATGCCTTTCACGGTTAAATTAACAAATAAATAGTTAATTGTTGTATGAATGGTTAATAAAGGTGCATTTAATATTGCCTCAGGGGCGGGTGTATAGGGTATAATTTCGGGTTTTTGGATGTTCGGCTGGAGCATATTATGCCTATCTATGAATACCTCTGTCATGCGTGCGGTTTTGGAAAAGATGTGTTGCAAAAATTAAGCGATACACCATTAACCGATTGCCCAGAATGTGGCAAAGATCAGTATCGTAAACAAATTTCTGCAGCGGGCTTTAGGCTTAAAGGCCAAGGTTGGTATGAAACAGATTTTAAAACTGGTGCCAAAAAGAACTTAGTTGGTGATGCCAAAATCTCGAATGCTGAAAAGGGTTCAGAGGGTAATGCAAAAAAAAGCTCGAGCGCTACTAGCAGCTCCTGATACAGCAAAAAGCATTATGAAACAGTAAGAAAAACCTATTAAAACGATTTAAGATTTAGGAAGTATTATTATGCGAAGCCATTATTGCGGCGAACTAAGAGCCAGCGATGTTGACCAACAGATAACCCTTTGCGGTTGGGTTCATCGCCGCCGTGACCACGGAGGTGTTATTTTCTTAGACCTACGTGACCGTGAAGGTATCGTGCAGGTAGTGTTTGACCCAGACCGTGAGGCTAGCTTTGCTTTAGCAGACTCTTGCCGTAATGAGTTTGTGGTTAAAGTGAATGGTTTAGTACGAGCTCGTCCTGTGGGCACAGAAAACTCAGACATGCCAACCGGTGCGGTGGAAGTGTTAGGGCAAGCGTTTGAGATTCTTAACAAATCTGAAACGCCTCCGTTTCAGTTAGATGAACATCAGTCCGTTGGTGAAGATGTTCGCCTTAAGTATCGCTATGTAGATTTACGTCGCCCAGAAATGGCCGCAAAACTAAAGTTACGTTCTAAGGTGAGCACCTTTATTCGTAACTTCTTAGACCAGAACGGCTTTTTAGACATTGAAACACCTATATTAACCCGTGCCACACCCGAAGGGGCGCGTGATTATTTGGTGCCTAGCCGCTCTCATGAAGGTCACTTCTTTGCATTGCCGCAGTCTCCACAGTTGTTCAAGCAATTGTTAATGGTGGCTGGTATGGATCGTTACTATCAAATTGCTAAGTGCTTCCGCGACGAAGACCTACGTGCCGATCGTCAGCCAGAATTCACTCAAATAGATATTGAGACATCCTTTATGGATGAAGCTCAAATCATGGCTTTGACTGAAAAAATGGTTGTTGAACTATTTAAGACCCAGATCAATGTAGATTTAGGTGCTTTTCCTACAATGCCTTACAGCGAAGCTATGGAAACATACGGTAGCGACAAGCCAGACTTACGTATACCTTTAAAGCTGGTCACTGTTAGTGACTTGATGAAAGAGGTAGACTTTAAAGTCTTCTCTGGCCCAGCTAATGATGCCAATGGTCGTGTAGCAGGTCTTAAAGTATCTAATGGTGCCAGCTTAACGCGTAAGCAAATTGATACTTACACCAAGTTTGTGAGTATTTATGGTGCGCGTGGTTTAGCTTACATTAAAGTGAACAATGCCAGCGATTTAGAAGAAGGCTTGCAATCACCTATTGTTAAATTCTTGCCTGTAGAGGTACGTGCTGCTTTGCTTGAGCGTTTTGATGCTAAAGATGGCGACTTAATATTCTTTGGCGCAGACAGTGAAAAGGTGGTTAACGAAGCTTTAGGAGCATTACGCTGTAAGTTAGGCGAAGATTTAGAGTTAATGACCTGTGAGTGGGCTCCTTTGTGGGTAATAGACTTCCCAATGTTTGAAGCGACTTCTGATGGCGGCATTACTGCGATTCACCATCCATTTACGGCGCCTTCTTGTACTCCTGAAGAGTTAGAAGCTTCTCCATTAACTGGCTTATCTCGTGCTTACGACATGGTACTTAACGGTACTGAGTTAGGTGGTGGTTCTATTCGTATTCACCAGCAAGATATGCAAACCAAAGTGTTTGAATTGTTGAATATCAGTGCAGAAGAACAACAAGAGAAGTTTGGTTTCTTATTAGACGCTTTGAAGTTTGGTTGCCCGCCACATGGTGGTTTGGCGTTTGGCTTAGACCGTTTGGTAATGTTGATGACAGGCTCTAGCTCCATACGTGAAGTAATTGCTTTCCCTAAGACTCAAAGTGCTGCATGCGTTATGACCCAAGCGCCAGGTATTGTGGCTACTAAGCAGCTACGTGAGTTGCACATCAAATTGCGTGAAAAAGTAGCTGCTGAGTAATTTTTTAGCAACCACTTACGTATGTTAACCAGCTAGCTAAGTAAAAAAGGCCCCGCATTAAGTTGAGGGGCCTTTTTTGTATGTGCTCTGTAGGTAGGAAAAAACTACTGTGATTTTGTACAGTATTTGCTAGTATTGGCATATTAGTAAATTCACCAGCGAATGCTATCTTATGGCACTCATTTTAGGCATTGACCCCGGCTCTCGTAAAACTGGCTATGGCATTATTAATGCAGTGGGAGCTACACGTACATATGTAGCCAGTGGTCATATAAAAATCTCTGGCGATGAATTAGCTGGCCGGCTAGGGCAGATATACCGTGGCGTAGATGAAATTATTGAAACTTATATGCCTCAAGAATTTGCTATAGAGCAAGTGTTTATGTCTCGCAATGCTGACTCAGCGCTTAAGCTGGGCCAGGCTCGTGGTGTGGCCATGGTGGTTGCGGTTAATCATGGCTTGCCTGTTTCTGAATACTCCGCCAGACAAGTAAAGCAAGCCGTTGTAGGTAATGGAGCGGCGGCAAAAAACCAAGTGCAAGAAATGGTGGCTAGGTTGCTTAAACTGCCTGGCTTGCCACAAGAAGACGCTGCCGATGCGCTGGCCATTGCGATTTGCCATGCTAATACCAAAGCCAGTCTTGTTCGTTTGGCTACCAGTCGTAGCCCCGCATTGCATAAAAAACAAGCATTGCTTGCTGAGCTTAAGGGCAGTCGTGGTGGGCGTATTCGATAAATACAACAATAACAATAACAATAACAACAACAACTAAATAGGCCGATTAAAATGATTGCACGTATTAGTGGCATCTTATTACATAAACAACCTGACCAAGTGGTTGTAGACGTACACGGTGTAGCTTATGAAATTGAAGTTTCTTTTAATAGCTTTTGCCAACTGCCAGAGGAAGGAGAGCGTGCCGTATTACATACGCACTTTGTGGTACGTGAAGATGCTCAGCTGCTGTTTGGTTTCTATGGGTTAGAAGAAAGAAGCCTGTTTCGAATTTTAATAAAGGTTAATGGAGTAGGTCCAAAACTGGGCTTAGCGATTTTGTCTGGTATGGATGCTAATGCTTTTTGCAAGTGTGTACAAAATCAAGATTCGACCAGTCTGGTAAAGATTCCAGGGGTGGGTAAAAAAACTGCCGAGCGTTTAGTCTTAGAATTAGGCGATAAGCTCTCATCGTGGCAAACTGGAAATAACACTAATGCTCCAGCAGGTATAGACAAACCTGCGTCATTTGTTGCTAGCGCTAGGTCTGAAGCTGAAAGTGCTTTATTAACGCTAGGGTACAAGCCAGTACAGGCCACTAAGGCTGTAGCCGCAGCTATAAAATCGGCGCCAGATGGGAGCTGCGAAGACCTCATACGCTTATCGTTAAAAGGCATGATATAGCCTTTGTGTTGTCAATTTCAGTACCTGTGCCAGTTTAAGTGCTCCTTAGTATGGCTGGCTCAGCCTGGTTGTTGTTAAGAGAAATTAATAAATGTTAATAATGATGGATATAGCATGATAGAAGCGGATCGTTTTGGCTCGCCCTTAGAAACGGTAAGTCAGTTAGGTGAAGACCACTTAGAGCGAGCGCTTAGGCCGAAGTGCTTGGAAGACTACATTGGTCAGCCGGTAGTTCAAGAGCAAATGGCTATTTATATTGCTGCCGCAAAGGGCCGCGCTGAGGCGCTAGATCACACGTTAATATACGGTCCTCCAGGGCTTGGAAAAACTACCCTTGCTCACATTATTGCTAATGAAATGGGTGGCGATTTAAAAACGACTTCTGGTCCTGTGTTAGAAAAAGCTGGTGATTTAGCCGCTATGCTAACTAACTTGGAAGCTGGGGATGTGTTATTTATTGACGAAATTCATCGCCTTAATCCGGTTATAGAAGAAATATTATACCCTGCTATGGAAGACTATCAGTTAGATATTATGATAGGAGAGGGGCCCGCTGCAAGGTCTATTAAGTTGGATTTGCCCCCCTTTACCTTAGTTGGTGCTACCACACGGGCAGGGTCTCTTACGTCTCCTTTGCGGGACCGGTTTGGTATTACCCAACGACTGGAATACTATTCAGTAGAAGATTTAACCACTATAGTCACACGCTCTGCATATTTGTCTGACGTAAAGTTAGAAGCTGCTGGTGCGATACAAGTGGCTCGGAGATCTAGAGGCACTCCTCGCATAGCTAACCGTCTTTTGCGGCGAACTCGAGACTATGCAGAAGTTAAGTTCGACGGCGTCATTACTGACAATGTGGCAGATAAAGCACTCAACATGCTTAATGTAGATCACCTTGGTTTTGATCACATGGATCGATGTTTGATGCTAGCCATTATTGAAAAGTTTGGTGGGGGGCCAGTCGGTATTGATAATTTGGCCGCAGCAATTAGCGAACAAAGAGAAACTATTGAGGATGTGTTAGAGCCATATCTTATACAGCAAGGTTTCATTATGCGCACACCCAGAGGTAGAGTTGTAACCGATCGAGCCTATGATCACTTTGGGTTTGTTCCTCCAAAAGGCATGTAAAAACCTAAATAGGCATTTAGGTGTGTGGAACTTTTTGCCAAGGCACAACTCCAAGCAACATAAAACCAAGAGTTGTTGAGCTAACGTAGTGTTTATAATGGTATTATTACTAGTCAGTTTAATGCTAATTATTTGGTAATATGGGACACTTAATCTAACATTAAATATTCGTACAACTATATTCAGACCTTTGCATAAAGCGGCGACAAAAGGGAAATGAGGAAAAATTAGTCTAATTGAGGCGGGAAACGCAGGTAATAGCTAGCTATTGCCAAGTTTTCCAACGAAAAGTAGGCTGATTTTAGTCATTTTATCTTGGTGTCTGCTTTGTGCAAGGGTCTCATATTATATATCAGCTTTGCATAGAAAAAGTGTAAGGCCCTATAAGGGAATCATCTGTGGACAATAAAATGTCAGTGTTGAGCTTGATCTTGAACGCCAGTTTTTTGGTGCAAATTGTCATGTTCTTGTTGTTGGTCGCCTCAGTTATGTCGTGGGTGATGATATTTCAACGCCACAAAGCCTTAAAATTTGCCCGTAAGAATATGAAGGCATTTGAAACTCAGTTTTGGTCAGGTATTGATTTAAGCCAATTGTTTCGTCAAGTCAGCGCAGATCCTAACCCAGATAACGGTGCAGAAAATATATTCCGCGCTGGTATTAAAGAATTTACTCGCTTAAGGCAGCAAACTGATGCTGATGGTGATGCGGTGATGGAGGGTGTTCAGCGTGCTATGCGAGTGGCTATTTCTAAAGAAGAAGAAAAGCTTGAGGCTCATTTGTCGTTTCTTGCAAGTGTAGGTTCAACCAGCCCGTACGTGGGTTTGTTTGGCACAGTTTGGGGTATTATGAACTCCTTTAGAGGGCTTGCTAATGCTCATCAGGCTACCTTGGCTACCGTAGCACCTGGTATATCTGAAGCATTGATTGCTACAGCTATGGGATTATTTGCAGCCATACCAGCAGTTATTGCCTACAACAAGTTTTCACATACAGTTGATTCAATACTGTCTAGTTATGAAACTTTTGCAGAAGAATTTTCGAGTATTTTACACCGTAAAGCTCACGCATCTGAGCTATAGGCTGCATTATGAGTATTATTAGACGGCCCAGAGCTAAGCGCCATAAACCCAACGCTGAGATTAATGTAGTACCCTACATAGACGTGATGATGGTGCTGTTGGTTATATTTATGGTTACGGCGCCAATGTTGACTCAAGGGGTTAGTGTAGATTTGCCTCAAGCTAAATCTGACCCAGTGACTAACGATGATCTATCAGATCCTCTAGTTATTTCAGTCACCAAAACTGGTGACTACTACTTAGAGTTAGGTGAGAATAACAAACAACCAATTACCTTAGAGCGCATAGGTGTGCAAGTAGCAAAAATTTTGCAGCGTGCTCCAGATACTCAAGTGTTATTACGTGGAGATAGGGCCATCGAATATGGTCACATCGTACGCATTATGACCGTGCTACAACAAGCTGGTGCTAATAGCGTTGGGCTGGTTTCGGAAAGTCCGTGAAGCTAGATTACACCTATATTTTGCCCACTATATTTGCACTTATTGTGCATGTTTTTGTGGCCTTTATATTTATGTCAGAATGGCAGAGTGATAGTCAGCGCACACCACCAGTGCAGGTAAAGCAGCGAGTAGAAGCCAAGCTAATAGACTTAGACTCGTTGCTAGCGCAACAAAAGAAGATTATTACTACAGCGGATAAGAAAGCTGCGGATAAGAAAGCTGCGGATAAGAAAGCTGCAGATAAGAAAGCAGCAGATAAGAAAGCTACAGATAAGAAAGCTACAGATAAGAAAGCTGCAGATAAGAAAGCTGCAATTAAGAAAGCTGCAGATAAGAAAGCTGCAGATAAGAAAGCAGCAGATAAGAAAGTAGCAGACAAAAATGCTGCAGATAAGAAAGCTGCAAATAAGAAAGCAGCAAATAAGAAAGCAGCAGATAAGAAAGTAGCAGATAAGAAAGTAGCAGATAAGAAAGCTGCAGATAAGAAAGTAGCAGACAAAAATGCTGCAGATAAGAAAGCTGCAAATAAGAAAGCAGCAAATAAGAAAGCAGCAGATAAGAAAGTAGCAGATAAGAAAGTAGCAGATAAGAAAG
>Ga0114995_10001310_pt1 | contig 17568 bp, 15 predicted proteins | sample ArcticOcean_MG_C_11_FD_87038 | JGI IMG/M metagenome (GOLD analysis project Ga0114995, IMG submission 87038) | Marine microbial communities from western Arctic Ocean - ArcticOcean_MG_CB2_154 | ecosystem: Environmental > Aquatic > Marine > Oceanic | place: Arctic Ocean: Canada Basin | collected... | reverse complement strand
TTTTGGATACTGGATCACTAAAAATTATAGGGAATCTTATGGCATTTATGCCTGTAATGGCATTCTATTTAATCACGAGTCTCCGCGAAGGGGAGAAACGTTTGTCACTAGAAAAATTACTATTGGTTTAGTTTCAATCTGCAAGAGAAAGCAAAAAATATTAGAACTTGGAAACCTCGATTCTTTAAGAGATTGGGGTCACTCAAAAGACTATGTAAAAATGCAATGGATGATGTTGCAGCAAAAAAAACCAAAAGATTACGTTATTGCTACAGGAAAACAAATCTCAGTTAGAAAATTTATAGAAATGGCCTGCATCAAGTTAGGATTTGAAATTAGATGGAGGAATAAAGGTATTAAAGAAATTGGCTATATATATAGAATTAATAAAAATTATGGTCATAGTATTAAAGAAAATCAAATTATTATTAAAGTAAGTAAAAAATATTTTAGACCTAACGAGGTAGATAACCTTTTGGGAAGTGCCAATCTAGCCAAAAAAGAATTGGGTTGGAAAACAAAAATAAATATCAAGCAATTAATTGATGAAATGATTGATCATGACATGAATTCACTTTCCTAAAAAATTTATATAGATGAAAAAAATATTCATAGCTGGCCACAAAGGAATGGTAGGTTCTCATATTTATTCTTTATTGAAAAAAACTAAAAATAAACTAATAACAGCTGATAAAAGAAAACTAGATTTGCTAGATCAAAAAAAAGTTTTTAATTATTTAAAAGAAAATAAACCAGACCAAGTATATATTTGTGCAGCTGTAGTCGGAGGAATTATGGCAAACAGTACCATGCCAGCTAAATTTATTTATGAAAATTTAGCAATTTCAATAAATTTAATACACGGATGTTTTTTAAATAATATAAAAAATATTTTATACCTTGGCTCTAGTTGCATATATCCCAAGTTATCGAAGATACCTATCAAGGAGGACTATTTACTAAAAGGGTTTTTAGAAAAAACTAATGAAGCTTATTCAATTTCCAAAATTGCAGGTTTGGCAATGTGTAAATTTTACAATCAGCAATATATCACAAAAAAAATTGATTATAGGGCAGTTATGCCATGCAACCTTTATGGACCGGGTGACAATTATGACCCTTACTATGGTCACGTTATACCTTCATTAATTTATAAATTTCATAAAGCCAAAAATACAAGTGAAAAAAAAGTCAAAATATGGGGTGACGGCAGTCCTAAAAGAGAATTTTTACACGTTAAGGATATGGCTGAAGCTTGTATCTATTTAATGAATATAAGTAAAAAAAAATTTTACAATTCTAAAAAAAGCAATACAGAACATGTCAATATAGGATCTGGTACTGAAATTACGATATACGATTTGGCAAAATTAATTTCTAAAACAATAGGCTATAGAGGAAAAATAGTTTTTGAAAAATCAAAACCAAATGGAACCATAAGAAAACTATTAGATAGCTCCAAATTAAAAAAATTGGGCTGGAAAGCAAAGATAAAGCTCCAGCAAGGAATTAAAGAAAGTTATTTGCATTATATAAAAATGAATGATGAATATTGATTCCAATTTAGTTATTATAACTGTTCACAAAGGGCCTACAAAAGATCTAATTAAAACACTAAAATCGATAGATAGTCAAATTATAAAACCAAAGCTTAATATAGTAGTAGTAAGAAATATTTCTTTTTATGAAATAAAATTATTTAGAAACAAAAAAAGAATATTTATAATTAATAAGGACAAATCCATTTATAATGCTATGAATATTGCCTTGTCTTATAAAAATATTTCTAATTATCCTTTACTTTTTTTAAATAGCGGAGATACATTGTTTGATAAAAAAACTATTTATAATATGAATAAATATTTAAAATTAAGCTGTCCAATTATAGGAAAGCAAGTTTTAAAAATTAAAAATTATTTTTTTGAAGTTAAAAATCATTATTTTAATAGAAAGACATACTTGCCTCATGGAGCATTTATTTTGCCCAGATCAAAAACAAAAAACTTTCTACCTAGAGATTTTTTTTTTAAAGAAAAAAATTTGATAGATGCAGACGGTCTATGGATGAGAAGAATAATAAAAAAAAACAATCAAAGAATTTACAAATTAAATGAAAATATTTCTATTCATTCGTTAGGAGGAGTATCCACAAACCCTACTTTAAGTACACTTCATTATTTTCTCTCTATAAGTTTTTTTGCCTTTTTTAAGGAGCTAGTAAAATTCCTTGTGAAAAAAATAACAATTTTTTCAACTATTTATTACGGAATAATATATCTCATAAAATATAGTGTAGTAAAAAAAAATGATTAATTTTTTTAAATTTGATAAATACAAAAAAAATATTTATTCTTTGAAAAATAAAAAACAACAAAAAATAGTTTTTATAAATCCACATTCATATGTATATCTTTTTAAGGATAGACAATATTTTGATGCAGTTAAAAATTGTACAGCTATTTTTATTGATGGAATAGGAGTTCATTTTTTACTTAGGTTGAAATTTTTTTTTCTTAATAAAAAATACTCCTATAAAAAAATTACAGGATTTGATTATTTTAACCATGTTATCGAAAATTCATACAATAAAAAAATTTTATTAATCGGAAAAGAAGATGTTTTATTGAAATTGAGAAATAATATTACTATTACAAACCCATCTTTAAAAATTTATACTCTAAAAGCTCCATTAGTAAAAAATAATTTTGAAAAAAAACATTTAAATATTATTTTTAAGGGGTTTAACAAAAGTACAAAAATCGATTATTGTTTTGTGGGAACAGGATCTCCAAAGCAAGAAAAACTAATTAATCTCATTGATAAGGAGTTAATAAAAAAAGATAATATAAAAATTGATATTATCGCAGGTGTAGGAGCAGTATTTAATTACTATAGTAAAAAAATAAGTTTTTTATTCTATTTTAGTAGATATTTTAATTTTGAATGGTTTTATAGATTGTTAACTAATTATAGATTATGGAACAGAACATTTGTTTCACTACCCGCTTATTTTATTTTGGTTTTTTTTTCTATAAAACCAAAATATTTTGAGTTACGTGTTAGTAATCAAGTGAGCAGGGTTATTTCTCAACAAAAGAAAGTTATATATTCTGCATTTAATTTAGCAAGTTATAGCTATATCTGTAATAGTAAAATTCAAATTAATAAATACTTTTATTTTTGGGTAGATGGAATTTTTGCAAATTTTTTTACAAACAAATATAAAAAATTTCCAGGTAGAAAGCTTATTTCAAATTTACGCATAGATCCAAGTATAAAAAAAATTCATGTCATTGGAAGTCTCTCTGACAAGTCAAGGATTTTTTTGTCAAATAAATTCCAAAAAAAAATCAAGAATACAGATCTTCCGTTCGGTAACATTGAAAAAATACTTCCTAAAATTCCAAAGGTTAGCGGAAACGAACTGACCTTGATTACATTGCCAACACCCAAGCAAGAAATTATTGCTCAACATATATCAAAAAAAAATAAATATTTTAAAATTATTTGTATTGGTGGAGGCTTAAATATCGCTTCTGAAGAAGAGAAACCATGCCCTAAATTATTAGATAATATTGGAATGGAGAGTCTCTGGAGACTTAGGTATCAAACTAGGAGAAGAATAATGCGATTGAGTTGGACTTTTTTTTCGACAATTAATTCATTTTTTACATTACTCAATAAAAGATTTATCATTAATGAAAAATAAAAAAAAATTATTTATTTATTCTTGTGACACCGCAGACTATAGAGGAGAGGGAATTCTAGCAAATAGTTTTAAAGGTATCTTAAAAAAAATTTTCAAAGACTTCAAAATTATTTCTTACACACCAAAATATAATTTTTTATATTTAAAAAAAAATAATTCAAAAAAAAAATTAAATCATAGTTTTTTTTATAAATATTTAGCTCCATTATGGGGTATATTTAAAGTATGGCAATATCATTTGAAAGGCAGCAAAACAGCATATCTAAATTTTCTTCCGTTGTGGAATGTTTTCCTATTTCTTTTTTTGCCACAAAAAACAATTTTAGGACCTATTACAGGCGGGTCATACCACGGTAATAATTTGCATGTAAAAACTTTATTTAGAAAGAAAATTATTTTTACATTATATTTCCTATCAATTTTTCTAATCAGGATTAGGAAATTTAAATGTATTTTTTCATCTAGCTTGTTACAAAATTATCTTCCGAATAAAATTAAAAAAAACTCTTTATTTAATTTTCAATTGTATAATTTTTTTTTTTTTAAAAAAAAAAAAAAAACTATTGATATAATTTATTATAATAGAAATTATTATACTAAAAATAATGATAAAATTATTCCCGTTCTCAATAAATTAAAAGATAAACATAAGATTTTAATTTTAGGACATAAAGTTAAAAATTTTCATAATTTGGGAATAGTTTCAAGAAATAAAGTTATAAATCTTCTTAAAAAAACAAGATTTGTTTTTTCGTCTCCAGAAAATCAGTTATCATATTTTGTTTTAGATGCAATTAGGTGTAATGTTAAAATTATATCATCCTCATCATTAAAGCCAACTTATTTTAAGGAGTTCTTCGTTTTTCCGAAAAAATTTAACATGATAAATATAAAAAAAATTATTTTTGCAAAAAAGAAAAATTTTAAAAGAAAAAAATACTTACAAAAATTAAAAATGTTTAATATTAAAGTTATTAACTTTATTGGGAATAGTTATGCATCTTAGCATTATTACAACAGTCAAAAATGATTCAATTGGAATTTATGCCACAATTAAAAGTGTGCTAAATCAAGATTTTTTTAGAAATGTGGAATACATAATTGTTGATGCTAGCAGCAAAAATAACGTAAGTTTAATTATTAATGATTTAATAAAAATTAAAAACTTTAAAAATATTAAGTATATTAAGTCTAAAGATAAAAATTTTTATGAAGGATTAAATAAAGGGATCAAGACTGCGCGTGGTACACATATAGGCATACTTAACAGTGGAGATGTTTATTATAGCAAAAGTGTTTTAAAAACAGTTTCCAAAAAAATCCAAAAAACCCCCCTTGTTAATATTATTTTTGGTAAGGTGATTTTTTTTTCCATAGGTGGTGTAATTAGAAGGTGGGTTGAAAAAAAAGCATATACAAATATAAGCCCTTTTTTACTTGCTCATCCGGCTTGCTTTATAAGAAAAAATATTTTAGCTAAATATAATTATTATTCAACAGAATATGACATTTCAGCAGATTTTAATTTTTTTGTAGATGCCATAAAAGACCTATCCACTAGTTTTGTTTATATTAATAAAAATATTACATTTATGAAAGTTGGTGGTTTGAGCACTAGTTTTTTAAAATTACCTATTAAAATTTTCGAAGATCTTTCAATATTATTCAAAAATTATAGCCTTTTTTTTATTTTTTTTTATATAAAAAAAATTTTAATTAAATTACCAGGTATTTTTTTTTTAACAAATAAGAGTTCTTATTATCGAATTCTTCAAGCTCGATTTTTTGAGATATCGAAAAAATAATTTAAAAAAGATATGCACGCGACCATTAAAAGTAAATCAACACTTATATATGCAAGGGTATCTTCCAAAATAGATCTTAATAATAAATATATAGTCAAAATACTGTAAAATTGTATTACTACTGAATGCATAGTATTATTTTTTGGCTTTCTAATTACGTTCACAACCTTCAAAAAAATATTTAAATAGAATATTACGAACACAAAAAAAGATATTATACCTGCATTGAAAAGTACAAATATATGACTATTCGATGCTAATTTTTGAAATATTTTCAGTATTTGTTGATCATAAAAAAATCCATAGCCAAAAACTTTAAAATCTAAAAAATAAGCATTAATTAAAATTTCCCAGCCACAAATTCTCCCGCCAGAAAATTTATTTATTTTTGTATTAAAGCTAGTGCAAACAGCATCTGATGAAATATAATCTACTACAACATCAGGGATTTTTTTAAAAAAATCATTATTTAAATTTTCATAGCTTCTATATGCGTTGCTTTCATTAGTGTTTTCATTTATTTTTACATTTTTTTTATAAACAAAAATTCCCAGGCCTTCCTTTGAACTTAATATTCGATTTATTTCTACAAAACTATCAGGATGTTCTGAAATATATTTCGTAAACGTAAAATTCATTAAAAAAGGGAAAGTTATGATTATCACAATCGATAATATTTTATATATATTTTTATATCCTCCATTATTTAAAAAAATAAAAAAACAACACAAAATAAATATTAAAATATTCAGTTTTGATTGAAAAAAAATATTTATAAATGCTAAAATTAAAATAATTGTTAAAATCATAAATGTATTTTTATTGAATTTATTATTTAATAAAAAATTATAAAAACATGTGAGTAGTAGTAAAATAACAAATATTATTCTCGATGACCCATTGCTATTTTGTGGAATGTGAAAAGTCATTGTATTAAATAGCACAAAGTCTGTCACATTATCACCTCTGGCTGAACTGTTAGAGCTAACAATCTTTATTATTAATTCTGGCAAAATAAATATAATAGAAAATGTGACTAATATAAATATTAAAGAATAATGAAAAAAATTGAATATTATTTTTTTATTCAATTTTTTCGAACTTATAAAATTTATAAGTAAAATAACTGTTAAATATGAAATACAGTAATGCAAACTAAAATAGAAGCTTTGATATTCATTTAAATAACTCCCTACAAAACCAAATATCGGGTAAATAGATAGGTAAAGATATTTGGATGTATCTCTATAGATAATCAAAAATATCGTTAGGATTGAGAATGTATAGAATATCAAATTAGACCTCAAAAAACTAAAAGTTGGAAAATAATAATTTTTTAGATCAAAAGTTTCATTCATATGGCTTCCAAGCCCAAACCAAAGAAGTATCCAAAAAACAAATGTTAAACATTCGTTTTTATTAGATTTTCCAAATAAAAATATTTTTTTTATATAAAAACTATTATATGTGTTGGACATAAATTTTTCATTAAACAGATTTATTATGAGCAAAAGCAACTACATTAATTTAATCACTATTTGCACCTGTTTAATTCCCACTTCTTTAATTGTTGGTGCTGCTGTATCCGATTTTTTTGTTTCATTGGCAGCAATTATTTTTTTATTGTATACATTAAATTATAAAGATTGGGGTTATTATCGCAAAAAAATATTTATTATTTTAATAGCTTTTTCTATTTATATTGTATTTGGATCTCTAATTTCAGAATTTCCTTTGAATTCACTACGATCCTCTGCATTTTATTTTAGGTTTTCCTTGTTGTTAATGGCAATATTTTTTTTACTAGATAATAACAAAAAATTTCCACAGTACTTTTTATGGAGTATTATAATCCCGTTGACAGGTTGTTTTGTGTATTCAATGTATGATGTGGTAGAATCGTTCTTACTTAATAATAGAACTAATGATTATAGAATTTCAGGTTTTTTTGGTGAAGAGCTAGTTCAAGGAAGCTATTTTCTCAGATTTTTAATATTATTTGTAGGAGTTTATACGCTTGTAAATAATTTTTTTAAAAGAAAAATTATTTATTATTTTATCATCTTTACCTCAGTTTTTATTATTCTAGTATCGGGAGAAAGATCAGCTATAGGACTTATGATAATTTTTATATTTCTATACCTATTTTATTCTAACTCAGAACTAATTAGCAAATTTAAGATATTGATCTCTATTTTTCTTATAATATCTTTAAGTGTATTTTTTATTCCAGGATTAAAAGAGAGAGTTTTTGATAACACTAAAAAGTTACTTTTTGAAAAAGGGGAAGTAAAAATGTTTTCCAGGGGTCATCAGGAACACTACACAAGCGCACTAAAAATGTTTAAAAAAAATACAATTACTGGAGTTGGGGTTAGAAATTTTCGTCTAGAATGTAGAAAAAAAGAATACAGAAGTATTGGTGTAAATTCTTGCACTACTCATCCTCACAATACCTATATTCAATTCTTGGCAGAAACTGGCATTTTAGGATTTTTATTTATATTGTCATTCTTATTTTATATAGTGAAATTTTTAATATTAAATTTTTTTAAAATCCTAAAAAAAAAAAAGATCTATTACTCATCAACAATTTTTTCGATAGCAATATTTGTCAATATATTTCCGTTAGTGCCAACAGGTAGTTTTTTTAATAATTGGTTATCAGTTATGTACTATCTTCCATTGGCCTTTTTCTTTTACAGCCTGGAGAAACAGAAGTGATTAATATTTATTTATTATGCGTTATTCTGTTAGTTAATATAATTATATTTTTAAACTTAAATTTAATTTCTAAAGCTGTTAACTTGTATGATTTTCCAAATTCAAGTAGAAAAATTCATACTGTACCAACTCCCTCAATTGGAGGTCTGATACTACTGACTAATTTAACTTTTCTTTTATTAATTAATTTTTTTTTTAATGTTTTTAATTTTAATTTTTTTGTTTTATTTTATTCTTCAATTGCAATTTTTTTTATTTCTTTTCTTGATGATAAATTTAATATTTCTCCCTATAAGAAATTTTTTTTTATAGGCTTGGTTGTTTTCTTATTTTTCCTTAATAATGAAGAAAAGTTAATAAGTAGAGTAGTTTTTGATTTTTACTACATGTCTATAGAAAATTACTATCTAAGCTTTTTTATTTCCTGGATTTGCGTAATGTTATTTTTAAATGCGGTTAATTTATATGATGGAGCAAATGGCCAATTAGCAACTTATTTTATTACTATTTTTTTGTTTTTTTTATATGGAAATATCTTCTTCAGCTTGTCTTTTTTTGTTCTAATGTTTTTATTATTTTTTTTATATTACAATCTTAGAGGTAAAATTTTTTTAGGAGACAATGGTAGTTTTTTATTAGGGTTTGTGGTTGCATTTATGTTTATTTCTAATAATTCTACTGAAAATTATATAGTAGCAGAGAGAGTTTTTTTATTAATGTTCTTACCGGGGCTGGATATGTTGAGACTTTTTGTTGAAAGATTATTGAATAAAAAAAACCCATTTATTGCCGACAAATCCCACATTCACCATTTGCTAATTAAAAAATTTTCAGAAAAACAGAGAAATGTTTTTAATATTCTAATATTTTCAGTTCCAATTATTTTATCATACTTAATTAATAATCTATTTTTAATTTTTATTTTAATTATTTTTTATTTCTTATTTATTTATAAATATTTAGGACATTCTTTAAAGAACGATGGTTAAATATTTTTTTATTTTTTTCTTATTTTTAAGTTCTTTAATGTTCGTTGGGAGGTCTGTTTTGTTATATTACAAAAAATTTAATATAAACATTAACTTCCTGTCTTTAAATTTAGTTGTTGGACTTTTTATAGTTGGCTCCTTTTCTTTTATTTATAATTTTTTTTCGGGGATCTCTGGCATTTTATTTACTTATTTATTAATTGGTATTTTATTTATTTCATTGTTTTTTGTTATTCTTGTCGAAAAAAACTTTAAAATTATACTTAAATACTTAACTCTTCTTTTTATTTTTAGTTTTTTGTTTTTATTTTATTCTAATCAATTGCCACCTGGATATGATTCCGGGCTTTATCATATTCCTCACCAAGTCATAATCCAAAATGAAAAAATTGTTATTGGTCTTGTCAATATGCATTCACGATTTGGCTTATCAACTTTTTATAATTATATTGCAGCTTTTTTATGGAAAGAAAACAATTTTACAATTGTCAGTTTTTTACAATCTACATATTTGATAGTTTTTTTTATTTTTTTATACGAGTTAATAGAAAAAAAAATTAAAATTTTTAACATTATAGTTCTCACATCTATTCTAACTATGCCTATTTGGTTTAGATATAATATTCCTGGCTTTTCACTTGTAGATTTGCCATATGGAATATTTTTTTATTTATCTGTAATTCTGTCATTTTTGATCCTTATTGAAAAAACTACTTTAAAAAATACGTATATTTTATATTTTGTATTTTGCTGCTCCCTTGCATTTATGCATAAATCAAATGGTGCTCAATTACTGCCTCTATTTATTTTTACTTTAGGTTTTGCTGTGTATTCACCCAATTCATCTTTTAGTAATATTTTTAAAATACTATTAATTCCATCCGTTATTACTTTGCTATGGATACTAAGAACAACAATTATTAGTGGCTGCCTAGTCTACCCTGTAGAGATTACATGTTATAATTTTTCTTGGATTTCGCAAGACGGAGCAAGAGAAACTTTTGTGGCAATTCAGGGATGGGCGTTTAGAGGTTTTGATTTGATTAACTTCAAACCTTACTTTATTTATGTGATACTGATATTAGTTTCTATTTTCTTTCTATTTGTTTTAATAAAAAAAAAAATTACATTTAAATTTATCTTTAATAATAAAGTCTTCTTAGTCTTTTATTGCACTTCTTTAATTTACTTATTTTGGCAAGCCAAGCCCTTGCAAGGCTTTTCATCTTTAATTACTGATAGTAAAAATATAGAGGCCGCTTACATATTTAAAAAAGAAATTATATTACTAATTTTATCAAATCTTTTTGCAATACTTTTTTCAATTTATATAAATAATTTTTCTAATAATTTTTCAATAAATTTAAAACAGAATTATTTTTCTAAAATACCATTCTTTTTTATATTACTATATTTTGCTATTTGGTTGATAACGGCACCAAACCCCAGGTTTGCTTTCGGTGCATTTGCATTAATTTCCCCACTTTTTGTAACTTTTTTTTTCCCTAACTTTACTCTAGCAAGTCCAAAGAATTTATCCAATTTCGTAAAATTGATATTAATTATTGCAATTCTCAAGTTTACTTTGCTAGATTCTATTCTATCTAATAAATTTAAATTTGAACTTAAGTCAATTCCAGAAATTAAAACTATAAATAGAAATGGCTTTGGATCAATTCCAAAAAATTTCATCAATGACAATAGATGCTGGAAAGCAAGAGACTGTTATTTTTCCAAAAAAGATATTTTAGTTCTTGAGACTTTTTATAATTACAAAATATATAAAAAAATTAAATGAATAAAATTAAATCAATTATCTTTATTATTTTTATTGTCTCATTGTTAATTACTATCATTGAATTATACTTAAATTACACAAAGCCAACTCCTTATGCTCATGATATTAAGTTAGGATGGACGGCAAAAAAAAATTTTAAACATACTTATAAAGAGAAAGATTTTTATGGAGTCAAATACGATTCTGTTTATTCAACAAATAGACTAGGTGCACGTTTTTTTTCAATGAAAGTTTCTAGAAAAAAAAATAATCAAATAATGAAAATTATGGTTGTTGGAGATTCTTTTACTATGGATCCCTACGTTGGAAACAACGATATGTGGTTTTCTATTGTTGCTAGTGATTTGAGTAAAAAAATCAACCAATCAACCGAAGTTTTAGCTTTTGGTGCAGGAGCTTATGGTAATTTTCAACAATACTTACTTTTAAATAGACAAATAACAAAAGATTATAGTTTTAGAAATTACAAACCAGATATTTTGATAATGCAATTTTGTAGCAATGATTTTTCGAATAATAATCTTGAACTAGAAAAATCTAGTTTTGCATTATCTCAATATATGAGAAGGCCATATCTTGTTAATAATAAGATATATTATCATAAAAGTTTTTTCTCTCCTTTCTTAAGAGAATTATTTTTTTTTAAAGACAGTAGAATATTTTCAAAATTAATTTTCATATATGAATTTATTGTTAAAAAATATTTCCATTCAGATTTGCAAATAGTAGACAGCAAAGTAATTTCACAAGCCAAAAAGACTACTCTAAAAATTTTAACTAATATTAGAAATTTATATCCTAACACGCCCTCGTTTATCTTTTCTTGCTCAAACATGCCATCCAAACTAAATAATAATTGGAAAGAAATAGCAAAATTAGCTAACTACATTGTTCTGGACAAGTCCTCTAATTTTATTGACGAAGGAAGAAGAGGGGGTAAAAAAATCTTTTATAAAGATGGTGGACATTTAAATAAGCAAGGAAACTTTGATTTAGGAAAGTTAATTTTGGAAGAAATCTCTGAAAATATTAAATTGATCAATTAAATAATTTATATTTAAGTATGCAATATATTGCCAAAATCCCATCTCTTAGTCTTATTTTTTTACCTTCTTCAATAGTTCTTCCACTATAAGATACTCCTACTTCGAATATCTTTTTTTTCAGTCTTGCAACCTTCATGGTAAATTCAATTTCAAAAGCAAAAGAATTTTCTTTCAGTTGGATTTCCTTAAGAATCTCTTTTTTAAATGCTTTGTAGCCTGTCTCTACATCTGTAAAATTTAAATTAGTGAAAATATTTACTAGTAACGTTAAAAAAAAATTAGCAACTCTATTTTTGAAATAAAGTATTCTTTTTGTTTTATTTCCTAAAAATCTAGATCCATAAACAACATCAGCATCACTTTTTAGAAATGGTTCAATCAAGTCTGAAAATTCTTCAGGATTATATTCTAAATCTGCATCTTGTATGATGATTATATCACCTGAACAATTGGCAAAACCATTTCTCAATGCCGATCCCTTTCCTTGATTTTCTTTATTATTGATTAGTTTGTCATATAAATTCTGATTATTATTTAACAATGAAATTGTTTGATCTGTAGAGGCGTCGTCAGAAATAACTATTTCTAAGTCAAACTTGCTTCTCTGGTCATTGACTTTTTGCAAAGTCTGTAAGATATACCTTTCTTCATTATATGTAGGTATTATTATAGATATTTTCACAATAAACTTTCTTTATTGACTTTAAACATAAATATTAAATACATTATTACATGAGATTATCAAATAGTGAAAAAAAAAATTACTGGAAGAGAACTGTTTTCTTTGAAAATTTTTTACAAAGAATTCTTTTATTTAATCGAATTAAAATTCTAAAAATTTTCCAAAGAGTAATTAAAGTCAAAAAAAATTATAAAATTATCGATGTTGGAGGCTCACCTCTTAACATAGAATCAGAAAATTTATTCTTAAAAAAATTCAAAAGTCATAAATATCTTACATGTCTCTCCAATCAAAACTTAAATCCTATTAAAAATAAATTTAAAAATTTTTCTTTTTTAATAGGAGATGGGAGGAATATGAAATTTAAAAATAATAGTTTTGATGTAGTGCACAGTAGCGCAACGATTGAGCATATTGGTAATGACATTATGCAAAAGAAATTTATCTCAGAGTGCCTAAGAGTTTCTAGAAAATTTGTTTTTATTACAACACCAAATAAATACTACCCTATTGACTTTCATACTAAAATTCCTCTGCTACATTGGCTACCTCATAAAATTTATACCAAGGTCTTAAAATTGATGGGAGATAATTTTTTTAGACACAAGAAAAATTTAAATCTTATTTCCACTGGAAAAGTTCACAATTATTGCAAGGAGCTCAATATTACATCTTATAAAATATTTTATAATAATTTTTTATTTATGAGAAGCAACATTGTGCTATTTATTATAAAAAAAAATAAAAAATTAATTTAATATTTAAAATAAAAATGTAGCTATATGTATATAAATTTCAATGTCCTTAAATCATTTTTTTGATATTTTAAATTATAAAATCGAGAATAAAAATATTTTATGAAAGATACTATTGTTATAACAGGTGGTGCGGGATTTGTAGGTTCAAACTTAATTAAGCATTTTATTTATAAAACTAATTTGAAAATTATTAGTATTGATGACTATTCAAGTGGTTCAATTAAAAACCATATTAAAAACAAGCGAGTTATATATATAAAGGAAAACACAGAAAATATAAAAAAAGTTTTAAAGCCATATAGCAAAAAAATCAATACAATTTTCCACTTTGGAGAGTTCTCAAGAATTCACCAGAGCTTCATAGATATCTCAGATTGCATGCGTTCAAATATTTCTGGCACATCAGAAGTGTTTAAATTTTGTTTGGAAAAAAAAATTAAAATTATTTACTCCGCAACTTCAGCAAGTCTAGGCAATTCAGGAAATGATCAGTATTTATCTCCTTACTCATTTACTAAATCAAAAAATCTTAAGCTATTAATTCAATTAAATAAATGGTTTGGGTTAAAGTATGAAATTTTATACTTTTACAATGTTTATGGTAAAGACCAGATAAGATCAGGAAAAATGGCTACAGTAATTGGTATTTTTGAGTATCAATATTTGAATAAAAAACCGCTAACAGTAGTTAGGCCGGGAAACCAAAGTAGAAAATTTACTCATATAGATGATACAGTTAGTGGATGTTACTTAGCTTGGAAAAGAAATTTAAACAGGCATTATTCTTTATCAAATAACAAGTCTTACCCAATAAGAGATGTTGCGAAAATGTTTGAATCTAAAATTATTTTGGTAAAAAGAAAAATGGGAGAAAGGTTTAAGTCTAGTGACGTTAATAAGGCAAATAATATTAAAATTTATAAAATACCCTGCAAAATTAGTCTAAAGACCTACATAAAGAATTTTTTAAGGAATTGTAAATAAATTTTCTTATAAAGTTTAATTGAATAACGATATTTTAAAAGTTAGATATTGTTTTAAATAATATTTATTAATTTGTTTAATTGAGCCGTATGAAAAAAATTCTAGTAGCAGGAGCGGGTGGTTTTATTGCAGGACATCTAGTTTCCCATTTATTACAGCAAGGCCATACAGTTGTTTGTGCAGATATAAAACCTATAGAATTTTGGTTTCAAAAATTTGATGAATGTGAAAACTTTTCTGTAGATCTAAAAGAAAAAAAAAATTGTATAAAAGTAACGCAAGGAATTGAGCAGGTTTACAATATGGCTTGCAATATGGGAGGAATGGGTTTCATAGAAAATAACAAAGCAGAATGTATGCTTTCTGTTCTTATAAATACAAACTTGCTATTGGGCTGTCAAAAAAATAAAATTTTGAAATACTTTTTTTCATCAAGCGCTTGTGTCTACAATGCGAGTAAGCAACTAAAAAATTTTATTCCCGGTCTGAAAGAGACGGATGCTTATCCTGCCGATCCAGAGGATGGATATGGTTGGGAAAAACTTTTCAGCGAACGAATGTGCAGGCATTTTACCGAAGACTTCGGAGTTCAGACTCGTGTAGCAAGATATCATAATGTTTATGGTCCGATGGGAACTTATGGAGGTGGACGGGAAAAAGCACCAGCTGCCCTCTGTAGAAAAATTATAGAAGCAAAATTAAATAATTTAAAATCTATTGATGTTTGGGGAGATGGAGAACAAACCAGAAGTTTTATGTATATAGACGACTGTATAGAAGGAACAGAAAAAATATTTAAATCTAATATTTTAGACCCTGTCAATCTTGGAAGTGAACAGCAAGTTTCTATTAATCAAATGATAGATATTATTGAAGAAATTGCAGGAACAAAGCTAGAAAGAAAATATCTACTGGACAAGCCCAAGGGAGTGATGGGTAGATCTAGTGATAATCAAAAAATTATTAAAGAGCTTAAATGGTCACCAAAAATTGAATTAAAGATCGGTTTGAAAAAAACCTATGAATGGATTTATAAATCAATAATAAGTGGTGGCAATACAAAAAAATTTATTAATAAATAAGATATTGAAATGAAAAATTATAAAATGGGAAGTAATAGAAGTTTTGGTTTTGTTTTTTTTTTATTTTTTTTAATTCTTTCTACATATCCACTTCTCAAAAATGAATCTTTAAATTTTTACTTTCTATTCTCTGGTTCAGTTTTTTTGGCACTTGGAATATTAAATTCTAAATTATTAACGCCATTAAATATTTTTTGGACCAAATTAGGATTTTATCTTGGAAAAATTGTTTCTCCAATCGTTATGTTTTTTATCTATTTTGCAATAGTATTTCCTACTAGAATTATTTTAATTTTATGTAAAAAAGATACATTAAATATTGATTTCGAGAAAAGAAAATCAAAAGATGTTTCCTATTGGAATTTAAGAAAAGATAAAATAACAGAAATGGATAATCAATTTTAATGAGTTTTTTAATAGAGTTTTGTAAATTTTTAAAACATCGAAAAAAATATTGGCTACTACCAATTTTGATAGTTTTGGTTTTATTTGGCTCTCTTATTGCATTAACCCAGGGGAGCGCAGTAGCACCCTTTATTTATACAATTTTTTAGTTAAATGACTTACGTTTTAGGCCTATCATGTTTTTATCATGATAGTGCAGCAACATTAATCAAAAATGGAGAAATTGTAGCAGCTGCACAAGAAGAAAGGTTTACTAGAAAGAAGCATGATTCTTCCTTTCCAACCAAATCCATTCTATTTCTTTTAGAAGAGGAGAATATTGATTTAAATCAAATTGATTTTATTGTTTTTTATGAAAAACCATTTTTAAAATTTGAGAGAATATTAGAAACAAGTGTAGCTTTTGCCCCAAGAGGCTTCAAACAATTTTGTATTTCAATGCCGATTTGGATTAAAGAAAAGTTATTTCAAAAAAATACAATTTTTAATGAATTAAAAAAAATTGATCAAAATTTCAAAGATGTAAAAAAAGTAAAATTTTCTGAACATCATCTTAGTCATGCAGCAAGTGCTTTTTATCCAAGCCCCTTTGAAGAAGCATTGATTGTTACATCGGATGGAGTAGGTGAGTGGACAACATTTTCAGTAGCAGTTGGCAAAAAAGAAAAAATAGAAATAATTAAAGAAATTAATTTTCCTCATTCCTTAGGACTCTTATATTCAGCTTTTACTTATTACCTTGGTTTTAAAGTTAATAGTGGGGAATATAAAGTTATGGGCTTGGCTCCTTATGGGGAACCCAAATATAGCAAAAAAATATTTGATAATCTGATTGATGTTAAGCCTGATGGTTCATTTAAGCTAAATATGAAATATTTTAATTATCCAACAGGATTAACTATGGTGAACCAAAAGTTCTGCGAATTGTTTGATGCGGAAAGAAGAGAATCGGAAAATCAATTAGAACAATTTCATATGGATATCGCCGCAAGCATACAGCACGTAACTGAAATTATTATGTTAAAAATTGTTAGAAATTTAAAAAATGAATTTAATATAAAAAACTTATGTATGGCTGGAGGTGTCGCTCTTAACTGTGTGGTCAATGGAAAAATAGAAAAAGAAAAAATTTTTAATAACATATGGATTCAACCAGCCTCTGGTGATGCTGGATGCTCATTGGGAGCAGCATTGGCTTATTGGCATTTGCAATTAAATCAAAAAAGAAATGTATCGAAGCAAGATCAAATGAAAGGTTCTTATTTGGGTCCAAAATTTGATAATGAATTTATAAAAAAAGAATTAGATGCTTTAGGTGCAAAATACACTTACTTAGATGATAAAAATTTATTTAGTTTTGTTGCAGAATCTCTAAGCCAAAAAAAAGCAATTGGTTGGTTTAGGGGAAGAAGTGAATTTGGACCTAGAGCGTTAGGCAATAGATCTATTATCGCAGACCCAAGAGATTTTGAGATGCAGAAAAATTTAAACTTAAAAATAAAATTTCGAGAAAGCTTTAGACCATTTGCCCCTTCAATATTAAGAGAAGATTTGGAGAGATATTTTGATCTAAAGGTAGATAGTCC
>Ga0114995_10001309_pt1 | contig 17575 bp, 17 predicted proteins | sample ArcticOcean_MG_C_11_FD_87038 | JGI IMG/M metagenome (GOLD analysis project Ga0114995, IMG submission 87038) | Marine microbial communities from western Arctic Ocean - ArcticOcean_MG_CB2_154 | ecosystem: Environmental > Aquatic > Marine > Oceanic | place: Arctic Ocean: Canada Basin | collected... | reverse complement strand
TATTTGATATTGATACAACCTTTAAATTGCCTATTCAATATTTAGACAAAGACTGTTTATTTTCATTAAGTGATACAATATCTTACGATTTGGAATTAAAAATACCGTCTAACTATGAATCTACACAGACAATGTATGATTATTTATTCAATCCAAGTCATACATTCGCGAAAAATATGATACCGTTATGGCAACAACATATTACCAATGATGTCCTCTACTTAAATGATACTAAACACATTTTAACGAATATACAAGAATACCAAGAGAATGTTGGTCAATACAAATATGACTTTGATTGTGATACAGTTAAAAATATTTGGAAGTCTATCAAGATGGACGAATACTTTTTGGAAAAATACAATTTCATAGAATGGGATATGTTAAAACATTTAAATGATTCTCCCGCATTCTTACAAGCTCTATCTGTTGCACATGTATTATCACCGATTGTTAGTTTCGCTCTACCTATTTTATTCCTTATATTTCCATTTATTCTGTTAAAAATCCAAGGAGTGCCTATCACCATTGATATTTACATTAAAACCTTACAAAATGTTGCCAAAAACCATTTCATTGGAAAAGCTATTAGCAGTTTTCAATCGCTCAGTTGGGATAAAATAGTATATGTCATGTTTATGTTTGGTATGTATGTCTTTCAAATATATCAAAACGTGTTATTATGTAAACGCTTTTATACTAATGTTATTAATATAAACAAAGAATTGCTGGAATTGCGAGATTATATTGATTACACTATTTTTTCTATGGAATCGTTTTCTACTATTTCCAACAATTGCAAATCTTACAAAGACTTCAATCGCGTCAATGGAGAAAACATATCTGTACTATATGATATGCAACGAGAGCTTAGTGATATCTATATTTTTGAAAAAAACCTGAAAAAATTCAATACATCTGGATATATGTTGCAATGTTATTATAAATTATATTCTAATCCTGCTTATGAAAATTGTATTCGTTATTCCGTTGGATTTCATGGTTATATAGACAATTTGATTGGTATTCATAAAAATATACAATCTAATGTTGTTTCCTATGCGACGTTTGACGATAAACAAAGTTGTTCTTTTAAAAACCAATACTATCCTGGTTTAACTAATGAGAACCCAGTTAAGAATGATTGTAATTTTGATAAAAACATGATTATATCATCCCCTAATAAATCCGGGAAAACCACGATACTAAAATCTACTGCATTAAATATTATTTTTTCTCAACAAATCGGTTGTGGATTCTATAAATCAGCAACACTCACTCCATTTACTCATATACATTCCTATTTGAATATTCCTGACACATCTGGTCGTGATAGTCTGTTTCAAGCTGAATCCAGACGATGCAAAGAAATTATTGATACTATCGTTCAATATAGTGACTCCAATTATCGTCATTTCTGTTTGTTTGACGAACTATACTCAGGTACCAATCCTACAGAAGCGTCCAATGCGGGTTATGCATTTTTGGAATATTTACATCAACATCCTAATGTTAGGTTTATATTGACTACCCATTATTTATCTATCTGCAAAAAATTCAAAAAATCAAATGATATACAAAATTACAAAATGGTTGTTCATGTCAATCCCGATGGTTCATTTGACTATACATATAAAATCAAAAAAGGTATATCTAAAATAAAAGGAGGTGTTCGTGTTTTAAAAGATATGAATTATCCTCAACACATTATTAATACTATTGAAAATAATCACTAAAAAATTGATTTCATCGACCTACTTGTAACAGCACATATATAGACAAATACAAATACAATGATTTTTAAAACAGGATACCGCCGATTACCCAAAGAGTTACTTGATATTATATGGAGTTATGATAACCGGAATAAATTATTATTCAATATATGTCTTACCCAATTATTACAGACAAGTAATAAAATGCGTTGTATGGGTATGATTAGACACGAGAAACAACTATATAATATTTATGTTACTATTAAACGCCCATATAATCCACATCGCAAATTACCAAAATACGGAACAACATATCAAATATACGAATACATATTACGTCGTAAACAACTATACCATAATGTAGATTTACATACGGACAGTTTGAAATGTTATAATCTTACACTTATCAACCAAATAAATATACAAAGTTGCATTCAAAGTAGTTAAAAATATTTTATATTATATATAAATGAATATAATACAAACTTGGAAAACACATGACATACCACCTCTGTATGCACCATTAGTTAAAAAGGTTCGTGATTTAAATCCCGACTGGAACTATATGTTTTTTGATGACAATGAAATCGTTACCTTTATCAAAACAAAAATGCCCGAATACTACAATACCTTTGTTCATTTAAAATATAAGATTCAACAATTGGACTTTTTTCGTTATTTGGTTATCTATTATTATGGAGGTGTTTACCTGGATTTAGATGTTGAAATCAATATTCCACTTGAGTCATTATATTATGGTGGTGATACTGAATGCATTTTTCCTATTGAATTATTTAATATAACCGATTCCATTATTACTTGTCAAGATTACCAAAACCTCATTGGCAATTATGCTTTTTATTCACCACCCAAACACCCTTTCATACGACAAATTATTGATAATATTGTATGTCAACGAATATCACCTGAAAATATTAAAATTGCACAGGAACAAAACGGTGACCCACCATCTCAAGTTTATGTTTATTGCACTACTGGACCTTTATTAGTTACACAAACGTTTATAGATTGTGGTGTCAACTCTGTTTCATTATTAGCAACCGAGGATTGTCAACCTAACCGATTTGGCTATATTGGGATTCATCATTGTTTAGGTTCATGGAAAGTTCAAAAATATCCAGAAACATTAGTGTAATTTATTATCAACGTTTTGTAAAAATCATGATTTGTTCTCCAGTTTCACGATGAGATGTTACGTGGACATTCTTATTATACATGGGTTGTGTAGTAGGAATACCAAAGTATTTCTTGGTAATAGAGTTCATATCTTTTAATAAATCAAAGTGTTTCTTTGTTCCAATTGACCCATAACCTGATAATATATAACACAATTTTCCAGATTTTTCAAGTACATGATGACACAACTTAATGGTTTCTTCCCAATATTCTATTAGCCATTCCTCGTACGTTTTATATCTACCAGTGCTTTGGTCTTTACTATTATACAACTCCAGCTCATAATATGGTGGACTAAAAAATACCAAATCAAAATGTTCTCGGTACTTGGACATAAATCGTTTATCCTTATGTAAATCCTCAGATGGTTTACAATAAATATCAACTTGTTTCGGGTGAAGGTATATATCTGCAATATCCTTTGTTTTTTTACATACACTTGGGATTACATCTGTACCAACATATTCGGTGGTATAGGATGATTCTAAGAATCCATAACAATAGGAAGACCACCCCAGTGTTGGGCTAAATACTCGTTTCGCTTGAAACACTGTTTGGTTTAATGAATATACTAAATAAGGATTCATGATAGACGCTCTAAAATAATAAGAGGAGAACACGCTACCAATACGTCCATTCTTAATATAATGGGTTGCACTTGGTGTGAGTAGCTTATAATCAATAACATCGTTCAGATATAAATCATACAACATATCAAAAAACGTGGGGACATTTTCTATGCCCGATTTCGTATGTTGCAATATATCAAACATATGCAAATTACGAATTATATTTTTAAACACAATATGTTGATTGTTATTCATCGCACGATTTTGCATTGGTTGAACACCGGTTGAACTTATACTTAATTTTTCAAGATGGATTTGTAACGATAAATTATAAAATCGTGTTAAATACTCATCACGATTATTTATATTGTCACATAATATTTGTATGGTATCTGTTGATATTCGTTTATCTTCTTTATATTCCCTTAATTTACGGCGTTTTGTTCCAATTTGCACGTGTGCATTTGTCATTATATGTTTCACTGTGCACGGTTTTTCATTTGTTACATGAAATAATTTTAAAAAGGATTTCAATGATATTACTTCCATACTTAAAATATACAAAGATAAATACTTAGAATAACACCCCCTCATTCTTTAAGTCCTCCTTTCAATTTATATAGTTGTCAGAAAAAACACAAAATAAAAAAGTGTTTCGTATATAGCAAAAAAGGACATTCTGAAAATGTCCAATTCTTGAAAAGTGCAACCACTTTTTTTTCTGAAAAACACGAAAAACCAGTTTAAAGCATAATGCAGCGAAACCCAAAATAATAATTTCGGGTTGACTGCACAACTTTTTTTATACTTATTTGTAAAATGATTTAGGCATTTTTTATGTTAGCATATATAAAGGAAATAGGCTAACTAATGCTAACTTCAAAAATGCCTAAAAATGCCGAAAAATATATATGTAAATCGTGCAACTTTAAATGCAGTAAATTAAGTAACTATGAAACTCATATTTTGACTGCAAAACATAACATGCTAACTAATGCTAATGAAAAAGAGCCAAAAAATGCCAAAGCATTTATGTGTTCATGTGGTAAAGTATATAAGCAAGCTCCGTCATTGACCCGTCATAAAAAGAAATGTACATATATAGATGAAGATGATACAGACAGTAATGATGATACACTAAGTGAGCCTGATACAATTGTAAATGAAATAGACATCATACCTTCATTGCCGAATAATAGTACACATATAAGTGATTCGGCTGCATTAATTAGTCTAATAAAAGAGAATCAAGAGTTTAAAAGTCTTATGGTAGAACAATTTACACATTTCCAAGAACATATAAAAGAAAGTCATAACGATAATATAGAAATACAGAAACAGATGGTAGATGCTGTAAAAAATACGAGTAACGTAACGAACAATAATACAACAAATAATACAACGAATAACACTCAGTTCAATCTCAACTTTTTCTTGAATGATACCTGCAAGGACGCAATGAACATAAACGACTTCCTCGGTAATATGAATGTGAATATTGATGAAATAGAATACATAGGGCATCATGGGTATGTGAATGGTATGACAAAGCTAATCATGGACCGGTTAAAGGATATGGACATCACTAAGCGACCGATTCATTGTACTGATATCAAACGAGAAACCATGTACATCAAAGACCAAAATGAATGGTGTAAAGATACAGATGAGCTTACGAAGCTACGTAAGATATTAACCCGTATAACAATGAATAATTATAGAACGGTACCTCAATGGAAAACCGCTCATCCAATGTGTGAAGAAATGGATACACGTGATTATAATTTCTGCTACAAAATGATGAGAGTGATATTGGGAGATGTAGAAGAGGAACAATTGAGATTGGATAACAAAATAATCAAAACGATGGCAAAAGGATTATTTTGCAAGTAGAGTATAGAGTGATTAATACCCGAATAGTAGTATAAATATCATAACAGTATGATATTTATTGTGTATAACAAATGAAATTTAGAATTTTTATTTTTATGTGTGTAATTTTATGGTGTGTAATTAATTCTCGGTAGCAGGTTCATCCGCAGGTGCCGTTTTTTGAGCAGATGGTCTGGTCTTGTACTTACGATTAGCGGTTTGCTTGTCATCTTGCATATTCGTCTTGCGAGTTTCACACATAAGCCCTCCGCACTTAATTCCAGTTACATCAGAAGATTGATATTCATGGTTGCCCTGTGATGATTTGATAACCACCAATTCAACATATTCACCTTGAATCAAATACTTGTATTGACTATCAGTAACCCGTAGTGAGGAGTAATGTGTGAAAATATCCTTATCCTTGTGGTCGCCATCAAGCGCGGTAATAAATCCATATCCAGTTTTAGTGTTAAACCACTTAACTTGTCCAATTGTTCTATCAGTGTTGCTCATGTTATATAGAGTATAATACATATAAGCTATGATTTTCTATATTGTTTTACGATGTTATTAAATTACGAAAATAAACTGTAAAGGGATGGGTAGTTGGGAGTTTCATAATATTCATATTTATTACAAAAAATAAAGAAACTCATTATATATCGGTTAATTTTGTTACAAGTGATAGTAAGGTTCTCAATCGCCTTCAAATCCTTCCGTAAAATATTTTTAGGATGTAGTATAAATAATTCGCTGGGGTATTCCGTGTTATCTGTAGAAGGCAACGAATCCCATGGTAATTCTTGTGCATGTAAATAGATATACATATATCCAAGTGAGATTAAATCGTCACGTCTGGACGGAGTACATCCGTCATGTATAAAATGACTAACATATTTAGGTGTACCTGTAATATGTTCTCCAATATTGTTAGGAATATGATATTGTTCTTCATTAAGATAGAATGTAGCAAGTCCAAAGTCAATTAAGAAAAGTTCTCCATCTTTCACCATAAAATTCTGTGGTTTAATGTCACGATGAATAACCATATTATTATGGATAGATTCTAATATAGAAATACATTGAACCATAATAGAATGTAATTTAGATTCGCTAATAGATTTCATTTCGCGATATTGAAGGAGAGAACAATCATAAAAAGGTATAACAAGTCCCATGTAATTATTAACAGCACCGAACCAATAGATAGATGGAATATTTCGGCACTGATGTTCGTATAAATATTTCATAATAGATGTTTCACGTTTCAATAATTTATAGGAGGTTCTCGTATCTTCCAGTTTAATGGCAACAATACTGTTGTTTTTGATATGAGTACCTTTGTAAACACTACCAAAAGAGCCATTACCTATACATTCTGTCATTTTATATTTATATGCAATAATAAAATCAGGAGGCAAATCCATGTAGTAACTTATAATAGATAGTAATTATACCTTTGAATATATATCACATATAATATTATATGAAACTTTTAGGAGATTTTTTTAGATACATAGAGAACCTGGTATCTTACGGTGATGGATATTACAGTAAAATCATCAAATTTTCACACATAATCAACTTTATTTATATAATCATATTTTCAGTGTTTGGAATTCACATCTTACAAAATCAAATGCTACACAATTTTAATAATACAATCCAATTTTTAGTATGCGGTCTGTTAATATTTAAATTCCACCCATTTAGAGAACATACATTAAAACAAAGTGATTCAACCCTAATATTCAGCAGTGCAATGTTTTTACTATTTAATTTAAGTATCATTGAAGTATTAAATAGATATACAAGCAAAGTTGGAATAGATATAGTAAAAAATAAAGAGCTGATTAATGTAGGAACAGAAATAGCCATAGACGCAGAAGAAGAATAAAGTAGATAAAAGAATTAAATAGTATATATATCTTAATATAAGTAAGATATGGAGAACCCAACTGAACTAACTGCAAATACAATAGAACAGGTCTATAAAGATGCAATAAATGATCCAACATTATTATCAACTCTGGATATAGATGACTTGTTAAATACATTAGAAAATGAAACAAACGATTATTTAGAGAACAAGACGTTAGATGGAATAACCGAAGAAATATATGAAGGAATTTGTGACATATGTGACGAAAAAGAAACCCAAGAAAAAATCTGTTTAAAATTGGTAGGATATCGTATGATAGATGAGTTGTATGAATTACATAAGGGGAAACATGTACGATGGGTACGTCGTGGTACGAATAAGTTAACGAATGGTGGTATAGTAGTAGATATAAAATTTTTAGATACAGGAACTCATATACTATGTATGAACTCAATGAACCGTTTTATACAATACAAATATGATGAGTGTGTGACATTTCAAAAGATGTCATCAACAGAAATGTTGATATTGATGGCATATGAACATACAAATACACTTATTTAGTGGACCGTTTACGGGTTAAAGATAAAGAGCCTTTGTGTCTTTTACATGTTTTCGCCCGTTTATTAATAATATAAAAAAATTCTTTTAAATGATACATAATTTTTTGTGCAACCAAAATATCATTTTTAAAAGCAGTATTGGAGTAATTAGATTGTGTTTTGTAATTCCCAATCATCATATTTTTTTTAATGAAATTGGATTTAAATATATTTCTGGATCTATCTGTTGGTAATAAATCACTACCAACCTTAGAATAAATAAAACGATAAATGATGTCATGTGTAGATAACCGATGTTTATAGGGTTTTGGTTTGATATAATAAAGGCGTTCGGTTTTCATATCTCTATATAAAACATCATCAACAAAGCAAATTGCAGTGGTTTGAGGTAAAAGAGTACACCGTATAAAATCATCATATGTTTTTTTGTGCGTAGTACGGTTGAGTTCGGTATGTACATTATTGATTTTGAACGCATGTATAATTTGGTCAAATAGAGGTATACTGCGTGAAATTTTATGATTAAAATAGTTAATAATTAATTGTACCCACGGTTTTTCAGCCTTATTATTGGTATAAACATATATTTTATAGCATTCACCAGAGTTTTTTTTAGAAAATAAGTATTCTAATATAGGCATCATACCATATCGTATAAACTCTTGTTGATATATATCTAATACATCGTTAAAATTAATAGTATGCTTATATTGGTTTATCATGGACCATAATATTTCTAAATCAACAAAGGACCCAAGTGTTTCATCAAAGTCAAATACAACAACTTTTTTTGCACGGCTCTTTTTTGGTTTAGAAAAATACTCGCCTTTGTATATTTCAACCAAATCAGTATCACTATTTGTCATATAATATAAGTTGATTTTATATGACACGAAAAAAATTATTTGGTAGAACCAAATCCACCCTCTCCACGAACACTATTAGATAAATTATTCGCATTGACAATAGTAATATAAATGGGACATAGCGTAGGATGACAGATTTGTAGTAATCGTGTATTAGCAACAACTGTATAATCAGTAGCAATGTCATTTGTAAAAAATGGTAAACATCTAAATGCACCAATTAGTGAGCCTCTATAGCCAGAATCAATAATCCCGGTATGATTCGCTAATATTAATGGTGTTTTAGATATACTGGACCTGGGATGTACATTAAACGCACATGGATTTATAGAATCGGTATTAACATCACACAAAAACATTTCCGTTTTTATGTTCATATCAATAAATTTTGAAGCAAATAACTTATCAAATTTAACAGTATTGGGAACTAATACATCAAACCCAGAATCTGCTAAAATATTCTCCATAAATTGTGCATTATGTTTTTCAATGCGGTCAGTATAATTGGCAATTAGCGTTTCATCTTCAATTGCTAATTTTAAAATGGCAAAATTTTTACAACCGTTTTTTGAATTCGTTTTTAAATTAGAATAAATCTGCTGGATATCATTAGTGTTGGTTTCAAATTCCATCTCAGTATATGCTACTATTATCTACATACCCTTTGTTTTTTTATATTCTTTCCAAGAAATAGGTTTTGTCTCAATGGGTTTTTCAGCAACCGGATTTTGTTCGTCCAAATGTTCCGCTTGTTGCAATGCGCTATCAACATATAGTTCTTTTAACACCTTTCCAACCATAACAGAGCCTTCATTTTGGTCAACTTTACCATTTTCAATCAGTTTTAGTACAATTAATAATTTAGTCATAATTTCAAGATTAAGTTCATCTTTAACAAGACGGTTAAAAATATCAGTATAATTATTGTATAAAAAAGGTGTAGTATTTTTACACATATCAGTGTATTTTTCGGGGTCATTGAGTTTCAGTTCAACATTACTTAGTTTAAATGTATCTAATTTACGAATTTCATCCCGCAATAATACACTATGTTTTACTTTACGAATATGGGCAGTATTATCCTCACTATCCATTTCACTAACTAATTTTTGTAAGTTCAAACGTTCATCTGGAGATAATGTAGACATCTATGAATCTATTAATTATATTAATAAACCAAAGTGTTTATGTATATTTTTATATAACAAATTTATTATTACATATTTAGTAAACAATCGTGTCAATAATTATTATCTGTTAAATATGTATATCATAATAGAAAAATGTCAATGATTACTATGTTTTTAGCAATAATTTTTATTTTAGTGATTTGTTCGTCATTATTTGTGTCATGTAATGCTGTATCTCCAATTTATATGGACACCGTGTTTAAAAAACACTCTGAATTTGAGAATTTTGAAAACAACAGTACGAACGAATACTCAAACCACATGATTGTGCCCCAAGATAGTGGATGCAAAAAAGTGCACGGCATGAATGGATTATTTTGTTCACCATTAAGCACAGGTGTAGATAATTTAGACAAATTTGCTAATGCAGAAGGTAAATTGAGTTGTACTGATACGTCTGGTTTAAGTAATTCAAGAGGAGGATTATGTTTAACTGAACAACATAAACAATTATTGTCTACCCGTGGTGGTAATAGTACAAACGGTAATGCTACTGCTGCAATTGGTGACAATAAAGAAGAAATATAATAATATTTGTTAATGTTCAAATGTTTTCATACAAATATCACAACATTTGTTTGTATGACCATGATAAGGTGAAATATCAATATAATCAGTAACAATATTGTGTTTACAGTTAGTATCAATATATTTTACAACAAGTTCATATATTTGTTGTATATCACGGTCATCCTTTACAATACCGTCATCTAATATAGATTTTACAGTAGACAATATACGAAGTTTTTTAATTATGTCCATAAAAAAATAGTTATATAATTACATAACTAATTTTATTTAATTTATTTAATATTTAATTTATTTAATATTTACACATACATAGCAAGAACACTTTGACTAACCGCCTCTTCCTTTTTAATGAACTTATCTACAATTTCAGGTGTCACTGTGAATGGAAAAGTAACATCAATATCCAATTCGTTATCAAATATTTTCTCATCTGGTTTGATTAACCGAAATAAATTCAGTTTTGTATAAATGATTTCCAGACAGCGTTTTAGATTACGAACACCATCTTCGCCTTTTGTATGTTCTTTTGACGATGCTAAGTAATGAATGGTTTCGTCTGGAATAATAATATCCTCTTCAGTAAAGTTGACTTGTTCGCGAATCTTTGGTAGCAAATGTTTTTTTGCAATAACAACTTTCTCTTTATTGTCATAGCCCTTTGTTTGGATACGATACATTCTATCGCGTAGAATTGGACTGACCTTACTCTCATCATTATAACTGAATATAAACAAACATTTGCTCAAATCAAACTCAACCTCTGTGAAATATTTATCATGAAACTGACTATTTTGAGATGTATCTGTCAAATGAGTTAAGATACCGGCAATTTCCTCACCTCTGGGTGTATCACTAATTTTATCCAATTCGTCAAAGTAAAACACAGGGTTCATGCACTTACTGTCAATCAATATTTGCACAATCTTACCCCATGTACTACCCTCATATGTATATGAATGACCCTCCAGAAAGCTACTATCACCTGTTCCACCAAGAGCAATAAATGCAAATTCTCTACCTAAAATTTTACTAATACCCTCCTTCACCAATGTGGTTTTACCAGTACCCATTGGTCCTTTAATGGCAATAGCAGTACCTAATGCAGATGGATTAGAAATCCATTGTCCCATCATCTGCATAATTTGTAGCTTTGCATCATTTAACCCATATGCACAGTCATCTAATGTTGTCTTTGCATTAGCCATAAAATCATGACATACATCAACACCATCGCTCATTTGAACATTTAAGCTCTTATACATTCCAAATGGGATACGCATGAAAGTATCAATCCAATTCTTGATTTTGTAATACTCATTGTCACCAGGTTCCATGGTTCGCAAAACATTGAGTTTTTGCATTGCGGCTGCCTTAAACTTTGCTGGCATCTTTGAATCAAGTAAGGCCAATCTATACGGTTTATCAATATTAATGTGTGCATTAATCTCCTTTAAATCTTTCATAACCCGCAATTGTTCTCTATTTGACAATTTTTTTCTAAAATAATCAACCTCATTAGTGCGTTTTTTGTCATCGTGGATTAGTTTATGATAATTCTTAGCATTCTTCGTGCGTGACTTTTTAATAAGCTTATTAATAGACTCCTTACACTCGTTAATCGCGTTCTTTAGAATCTTACTATTTGGTTTATTAACGAGTTGTTCAACCAATTGTTTCTTTGTTTCAACCAATTCCAAATACTCTTGTTCTGCGTCTGTCAACACAACCTCTTCCTCAGTATCCTTTCTTTTCTTCTTCTTTAATTTCATCTTTTTAGAGGTTTGCTCATCGGTTTCAACTACTGTTGTGCGATGATAAGTCTCTTTCATAAATGCTTCTTCATCGTCACTATCACAATCCGCATTATCTTCAATGTAGTCATCATCTGCTTCTTCGTCCATACCATCTAATGACAATACAATATTATAAACCCCATCATCCTCATCCTCATCCTCATCCTCATCCTCATCCTCATCGCTATCTTCTTCTCCAATAATTTCTTCATCATCGCTATCCTCCTCCTCCTCTTCATCCTCACTATCCTCTTCATCCTCACTATCCTCTTCATCCTCACTATCCTCTTCTCCAATATCTTCTTCATCATCCTCGTCTACTACAGTCCTATGTTTCTTATTCGTCTTTTTATTAGTTGAACTGGCAGATTTAGATTTTTTTGCATTTTGATAAGTTGTTTTCTTACCCTTTTTGTTTGTTTTTGAAAGGTTGTTAGCACGTTCATTGATATATTTGGATGGAAAGATTTTGGTTAATAACCCGCGAATGTTATCTATATCTGCATCATCAATGTCAATCTCATCATCGCCAGCGGATTCTGCATGTTTTGTTTTATTTTTAGATTTTTTGTTTTTTTTGGGTGGGACATAAGACGAATCACTGGTATCAGTTTCATACTCGGTATTTTCGTCATTGTCACTACCATCACTGTCCGCACCGCGTTTAAGACGCTTCTGGCTACGGGAGACAAAGTTTGGTGTTTTAATAGATGGCATTGTTCAATAAATGTTGTAAAAGATACAATGAACTATTACTGTCATTATAAATCAATTTTTTACATTTTATCTATAAGTGCAATATATATAATGTACGATTTAATAATAGTAGGTGGTGGTATATCAGGATTATTTTTGTATTATAAATTATTAAATACTGGTAAAAAAATATTGTTGTTGGAAAAGAATGAATTATTCGGTGGCCGTATACTTCAATGTGAAGAAGTTATAAATGGTCATGACTATTCATTTCCAAAAGGTGCAGCCAGATTTAATTTAAATCATGTAGAAGTAATAAAATTATTAAAAGAATTAAAATTATTGGATTTTCGTAAAGATAAAGGGCAGAATGCTTATGTTGATTTTGTAGATAGTAAAAATGAATTTTCTAAGAGGTTTAATGATAAATCAGGTTTTGATTATATAACAAAAATATTGGATAAATCGAAACATGACGATGCTATATATTTAAAAAGTTGTACTTTTCAAGAATATGCAAAAAAACATTTGAAAAAGGATGAGTTAGATTATATGCTTGTAGCATCTGGATACAGTGGTCAATTAAAAAATATGAATATGTATGATGCTTATCATTTATTTTCAAAAGGTATTCGACCAGATCTAAGATATTATAGCGGTTATTATCATAAAATGATAGACAAATTAGTAAAATTAATACAAGAACGTAATGGCATATTAAAAATTAAGAGTAATGTAAAATCAATACAATATGATAATACAAATGAAATATATTCAGTTAACGTTAATGACCAAAAAATAAAAAGTAAACAAATCGCATTATGTTTACCAAAAAATGCATTATTAAAAATCCCGTTATTAAAACCAATACATTCTGTGTTAGAAAAATCAATAAGTTGCAAGCCATTATGTCGTGTTTATGCATTATTTAAGAAAGAAGATATATGGTTTAATGATTTAACAACAAAGGTTATAACAAATAATCCATTACGATTCATAATACCAATGGATAGAGAAAATGGATTAATAATGATATCATATACAGATGACGAATACACGAAATATTGGAATAATATGAAAACTGAAAAAGAAGTTAAAAATGCAATAGTGAAAAACGTAAAATTAACATTTGAAAAGGAAATAAATGCGCCAGAAAAAGTATGGGTATTTAATTGGGATTGTGGGGTAGGATATTGGAATAAAGGAATAGATAGTAATAAAATAGCAAATCAAATAACAAATCCTTGTAAAAATTTATATATATGTGGTGAAAATTATAGTTTAAATCAAAGTTGGGTAGAAGGTTCGCTTGAATCGTGTAATAGATGTTTAAAAAAATTGGCACCAAATATGTAATTTATACCAGCGAATATTTAAGGGTATAAAATATTAATTTATAATAATACTTTATATTATTATGAAAAAAGGAGTTTGTGCGAGTTGTTTAGATTTTGATGTAGAAAAGGTAGTAAAATCAAAAGAGTCATTAAAACCCGAATGGTTAGAAGAAAAAGATTTTGTTCGTGAATTTATAAACGGTCATAGTATGACTTTAAAAAATCCAGATTTTAGTAATGTTGAAATGAAATTGGAGTTGGGTGAAAAAGTATGTAATAAAAAAATATTATACTGGGCAGCAGATGCGAAAAATGATAGTAGTCCAATAATAAAAGATGCAAAGACAGCATATAATAAGTTTGAGAATAGTGGTGTAATAAAATCAAACGACAAAGGAGTAGTAAAAATAAGATTGGCTTGTCCTCAGTTATATAAAACAAAACAAAATAGTGATAAAAAAGATAATACATTTTTTAGACATTTACATTTTGTAGTAGAGAACAATGGAAAATGGAATGACCAAATTTACACAAAAATAGTAATATGTAAATATGATTTGGAAAAATTTATGAAAGAAAAGAAAGAGGATTTAACAGTAATAATAAATGCCTTACCCAGTGAATATTATGGAAAAGACCATATACCAAAAACATTTAATTTATTTAATAAAGACGTATCAAAACTGTCAATAATAGAATTAGAAAAGTGGTTTGGAGAAGTAGTGAGAAATCATTATCCAAAACTAAATATATATATAAAAAATAAAAAGGTAAAAATACATGAAGTACCAATAATAGTATATTGTGCTCATGAAAAATGTAATGCAGCGGAATTAACAATAAAAGAGTTAATGAAAAAAGGTTTTGTTAATATAAATGAGTATAGCGGAGGAATGAAAGAATATAGAAAGAAATATAAATTTGATGAGTAATATAGTTAGTATTAAAAAATTGATTATAACTACCTGTAAATAATATAGACATAATAATATATATAGGTTATATTTATGCATATCCAAAACACCAATATGGATAATTTCAAACCATCGTCAAAGATTATTGGTGTACAATTTAGTATATTGTCGCCAGAAGAAATTAGAAAAAATTCGGTGGTAGAAGTTACATCCCGTGATACTTATATTAACAATAAACCTGTGGTTGGTGGATTATTTGATCCACGCATGGGTGTCCTTGAACCTGGACTAATATGTCCAACCGATGGATATACTTATATTGACACACCTGGTTATTTTGGTCATATTGAATTGGCCCGTCCTGTATTATTTATACAACATTTAAAAGAAATTATGAAAATCTGTAAATGCGTGTGCTTTAAGTGCAGTAAGTTAAAAATCAATAAAAATCTACACAAACATGTATTGAATATGACTCAGTCAGAAAGGTGGCATTATATAACAAATATTGCCCCGAATGTGAAGCGGTGTGGAGATTGTACAGAGGATGGTTGTGGATATAAGCAACCAGATAAAATTCAAGTAGAGGGTATGTCTACAATCCAGGCGATTTGGGAAAAGATGGTGATGACTGATGGTAATACGGAGAAGGTAGTCCTAAGACTAACCCCCGAAATGTTGATAAAAATATTTAAGCGTATATGCGATGAAGATGTAAATTTTATGGGTTTTAGTCCTGTTTGGTCACGTCCAGAATGGATGATTTGCCAAGTATTGCCAGTTCCACCTCCAGCAGTTCGTCCGTCGGTAAAGCATGATGCTCAGCAACGTAGTGAAGATGATTTGACTCATATTTATAGTAATATAATTAAAACAAACAATGATTTGCGCGATAAGATAGCAAATAATGCAGCCACAAAGGTGATAGAAGTATTATCTGGAATTTTACAATATTTCGTAGCAATGATTGCAAACAATAAGGTAAAAGGCGCGGACCCAATGGCACAGCGTTCTGGTCGTCCGTTAAATTGTATTAGTGGTAGATTAAACAGTAAGAATGGTCGTATTCGTGGTAATTTAATGGGTAAGCGTGTAGATTTTAGTGCACGTTCGGTGATTACAGGTGACCCCAATTTATCAATTCGTCAATTGGGTGTTCCTTTGAAAATTGCAAGGAATATAACAAAACCCGTAACTGTAAATGACCGTAATCGTAACTTTCTTATGAAATTAGTACAAAATGGCCCAGATGGCGGTTCAAATGGAGAGCCAGGTGCAAAAATTTTGGAACGTAAAAGTGGTGAAAATATTTCGCTACGATATGTTGATACTGGTTCTATTCGTTTAGAAAATGGTGATATCGTTCATCGTCATATGATGGATGGTGATGCTGTTTTGTTCAACAGACAACCCAGTTTACATAGAATGAGTATGATGTGTCATATCGCAAAAATTATGAAGCGTGGTGACACCTTTCGCATGAATGTGGGAGACACAAAACCATACAATGCTGATTTTGATGGGGATAGATTTTGTCCCAAACAGGTGACCGCCCAATAAGTTGTAGACATACTTATTGGGGAAAACGGTGTAAAGTCTACTGGTTAGTGCATTTCGCATAGGTGCATTTAACTAATATAATCATCTAGTCATTCTTTAAAAGAATGGCAACGTAGCCAAATTGCGGGAAACTCTTTAGAGCCCCATACTACCACCCCATAATGGAAACATAATGGGGGAACACGGTTAATTGCCGTACCCAATGGTAAAAAAGTATGGGGATTAGACAATCCGCAGCCAAGCTCCTAAGTCCGCTATGATAGGATATGGAGAAGGTTCAGAGACTAGACGGTTACGGGTCTTAAATGAAGGTTTAATCAACCAGATAAGGCACAAGGTATAGTCCGTCCCCTTAGGAGACTTTGGGGGAGTTGACTGCATGTATGTAGTCACAAACCATGGAAATGAATATGCATATGCCACAAAGTGTTTTGGCAGAATCAGAATTAAAAAATTTAGCAGCAATCCCATATCAAATGATAAGTCCAGCAAAGAATTCGCCAATCATTGGCATTTTCCAAGATTCAATGTTGGGTTCATATCGTTTTACCAGACCAAATATTAGTTTTAGTCCCCGTGAAGCGATGAATTTATTGATGTTATACCCCAATGTAAATATGGAGAAATTGCGTGAAAATGGTGATAAAATAAGTAGTTTTGATATTTTATCCCAAATATTACCCCCCGTAACATTAAAATATAAAACCGAGTTGTATGATGAGGATGAGGAATACGACGACTCAAACAATGTATTAGAGATTCGCAATGGTGAATATATTCGTGGTCAGATGGAGAAAGGGGTATTGGGGTCAACGACGAAGGGTATAATCCACCGTATATGTAATGATTATGGAAACATGCGGGCAAGTGATTATATCGATGATATG
>Ga0114995_10001306_pt1 | contig 17608 bp, 12 predicted proteins | sample ArcticOcean_MG_C_11_FD_87038 | JGI IMG/M metagenome (GOLD analysis project Ga0114995, IMG submission 87038) | Marine microbial communities from western Arctic Ocean - ArcticOcean_MG_CB2_154 | ecosystem: Environmental > Aquatic > Marine > Oceanic | place: Arctic Ocean: Canada Basin | collected... | reverse complement strand
TACACAACAATCCGCAACAGTGCTGCCACCCTCCGACGCACCCTTGTTTTGGGTGTTTGTTGATTCGCTAGAACAGTCGACGTCGCCGATGCCATCGGTGTTGCCGGTGCATTTGCCAGTGACAGGTGGTGCTTTGCTAGTGTTAGTATTCGAAGCCACAAGGTAGGCTTTCTCGGTGGCCGACGTTGCAGTAATATCTGAAAGCACCATTACATTTTGCAAACTTAGGCACAATATGAGTAACAAGTATATGAATTTCATTGTGCACAAATTATGCAGTTTAAGTAGGGTATTTTTTCTAATGTGTGTATTAACCAGGTCGCGTTAAATCTCTGAAGCAGCTTCTTCGACCTCGGTTGGGTCTTCGACCTCGGCCGGGTCTTCGACACTCGAACAAGCCACCACCACCACAACACGATTGTCTTGTGCTAATTGACGTGCAGTAAATGCAGCACAACATCCTATACCTGCAATAGAAGTCATCAAAAAAGTGTTAAACCCGATTTCAGCAAAAGTGGGGAAATTCTCGCAGTCCGATTGACTAATGTTTAACCATTTTTTGTTATGGCCTCTCCCGTATTGGCACTTATCACTTCCCTTGTCGAAAATAGCAGCACAGGTGGCACAGCCATCGTTCAAAGCCGTGAGAAATGTTGCTAACGTCAGAATGTTAAACAGAGTGACCACACTCAAACAGTATTCGATGCCAGAAAACAACAGCAATGTAGTTTGATTATTCTTGGAGGCCCCGGACAATCCACATAAAGGAACCCATACTCCACAGACGAAAAATGTTATGACCAGTTCCATCATCGATTGGTGACCAACGCGAGAAGCATGATGCACAAAAAAAACCAAGTGGAAAAGAAACAAAAGTTTGGTCCAGCGGGTCAATCGTTCTGACGATGGCCTTACTAATTTTCCCGTAACAACTTCCATGATATATTAAAAGTACATACATTTATACTGCAAATCGCAACCCACACACCAAATTGTTTTCGGCATTGATTATTAGACAATTTCCTCCTTCCAACTCGACACATCCGCTCTCAAATTGTGACGAACTTTTCAAAGTATCCACGACACGATTAGTACCATAAAAAGGATGACTTGCAACGTTGTCGTCTTGGATACCATGGGCCAATGTAATGCATTTTGTTCCTTCAATCTCCATATCTTGAAAACCTTCCTCCAATAAAAAACTGTAGACCGCATCACACGAAACATCGTTGGCTTTGCCGTGATGGATGGGAAAATCCCATTGGCCATTGATTTGAATGGGATGCCAAGGTGTCACCAACAACGAACCTTTTTGCACCAATTTAATAGTATTGTTTTTGCAATGCGTTTTCAACACACACAATACTTTGGCAGCGCCCATCGAAGTTGAGACAACATCGCCCTTGACAATTTCCTCGCAAGATTTATTGCTACGGTCTGCCATTGTGACAATGCATGGCCCAGCAAAACACGGTCCGGCCGATGTATTGTAGGTTGACATTCGCAAAGGTACGGCGGTAGGAGGACGCCCCATAGAACGACTAGCCTCTTCGATGCGTCGGCGATGTGTTGGTGCTGGTGCTGGCAATTTGTTAAACATGGTGTCGAGAGAAGTCCGTATTTCTTGAAAGGTGACACCGCCGTAGTCTTGAATCCCCTTGTCCATGAAATTATTGCACTGTTGAGTCAAATGTGCAAGAGCAAGCGAAGGCATATAGTGTTTGCCCCATTTATGATAAAACATTATTGCTTCTCGCACTTGACCGGTCAAATCTTCAACCACCCCCGGTGTGGCCATCGTTGAAATCAATTCATTCAAATATTTGGTACTGGTATCGGGGTTCACTTTTGCAAGTTGGTGACATTTGAGAATTCCAATCGCAGCGAGTTGATGGTCAGAATTACCACAATCACGATTGACTTCAACAATGTCCACATCTAATATGCTGAGCCGAACAGGCTGGTCGCAGTCGATAAAAATGTTGCGGGATTGACCCATGGTGATTTGACCAATTGGTAACGTATACCCCCAAGAGGTTGCGACAATGCCAGGCAGATTCACTGTGCCTTCCGTTTCCATACACAATTGGATGTTGGTGGATACACTTGTTCGCAAATTGGCAATGGCATGGATAAACACAGTCCCAACAAGACCAATGTCAGGGATAAACGCATAAGAACCCTGTGTTGTCCGAGCCAACTCAAACAACAGTTCCGAATCCAGATTGTAGCCAAAGCCATAAGTATTGAGAACTATGTCGTCCCGACCGTCCATTTTTGCTTTCAACATTGCTATTTCTCCACGCGGGGGTCTTATATTGGGCTGACCGTCGGTGAGCAAAAATACAACACCACCTTGTGGAATTTGGTCAATGGCAAGTTCGAGACCGCTCCAAATGTTGGTCGAATTTTCAGAATGAATACAAGCAAGTGCCACTTTTGCCAATCCCTTTCCACCTGCATCCATTCGACGGAGAGGGAATACAACCCGGGCAGTGGTCGAATAAGTCACGAGACAGGCCTTGTCACAATCGCGAAGTCCCATGAGGCAGGTAAGGATGCCGTGTTTGACAACATCCAGTACAGAGTATCCGTCAGATTCCCCGGTTGACGACACGACTTCGGTTTGCATCGAGCCAGAGATATCAATGACAAAAACCACATGTTTGGGACCTGCTTCCCTGTCCGGAGAGCTCAAGGTCAATTCAGTCATGGTGCCAGTAGTGCAGACGGTCGCATTGACCACCGCGGGAGGGGAGGGTTCGTCAGAGTTCTTGCTTGTCGCCAATTCCTCAATGGCAGATTTCAAAGTGTAATCTGGTATCAACTGCTCCACAGACATTGGCTGCCGTGTCAAAGGCGAGATTCCTTTGAGTCGGATGGCTTTCACAATAGCACTACGTTCGTATGTGTGACCATCCGGAGCCTTGACAGGGTCTTGCATAAGGGCAAGGGTAATTGGGCAACGAAACATTGATGGAAAAGAAGACATTTTGATAATATATTCAACTACAACAATAATCATTTCACATATGTCTTATATATATTTTAGGATATGTTAAAGAGTCAGCTGTATTTTTATTGTAGTTTAGCTTTTTCTACAACTGATTTCTCGAGTGACAGTGACAGATACCCCAGAGTGGTGTATGTGTACATTGCAAAGATGGTGAGCTGTATGAGAGTCCGCAGCGCCAACACTGCCATTTTCAGAGCGATGTAAGTCCCAGTCACAACAACAATTCCCGCAACAATGTTGTCGAGCCACATGACATTGTAACATTCAATCCACACAACATCGACCGGTTCTTGTTGGTAAGCGCTCAGTGCCAATTTTCCCAAGACCGAATCGAGTGAAAACAATCCCCATTCCACGATGGTCGTCCCAATGCTGGGAAATTTCCAGCGCAACCAGAATATGGACGGCCAAAAAATAAAATATTCTTCCATAAGTACCGGCAGTGTCAGTTGAGTGCCAATAGTAGTATTTGACACGTATTGTGCGCAATCGATATAAGATTGAGAAATTCCAATCGAAATGTTTATCAAATCTTGTTGCCAAAAGGTCGAATTGTTGTTTTTGTTGGCTTTGAAAATTTTGTCGTTGATGTCAATGTTGACTTGGGTCCATGGGTCGGCGATGGAGCAGGTCAAACAAGTATCTTCGGATGGATTTATGGCCAAATTGGGAAAATTTTTATAAAAACAGCCCGGGTCCAGTCGCGACTGATACCAAGCATTGATGTCTTCAACAAGAGTGTACGGCGACAGGGGATAGCAGGAAATCATATAGCCGTAGACCATGTACAAGTATAAGAAATTGACAAGGGTTGCGATGACCAATGTGTTGGCCATCCATACCAACGGTATTGCCGACCATGTAGTGGATGTCACAATGACCAGAATTAGAATGATGCAGGCGATGATAGCGTTGTCCATGTACTCCAATCTTTGTTCTCGTGTGGTAGTTGTGACAAAAATACTTTTTTCCAAGCTGCAAGTACTGAAAAAAATATAATCGTAGACATGAAAGAAACTGTACCCATAGAATGGTATGTATGTGCTGTCGGTGACACTGACAAAATCTTTGGAAGCATTTAGTAATTTGTCAACTTGGTTCAACCATTGTTGTTTGTGTGAGGCATTTCCCATGTACAACCACAAGTCGTCCAAGAGAAGTTCCCAATCTCTTGCAACGTAAAAGGTCCACCGCGTAGCATCTGTTGGAATGATGGGTGTTTCTGTTTCTGACAGTTTTGTAAATGTTGAACCAAAAAACTCAGAATTGTATTGTGCCAATTCGTCAAAATACAAGGTCACGTTTTCCAATATCCATGGCAATCCGTATTGTGTATTGGTGTAAAAGTTGCTTAATCCTTTGGTCTGAATGATGATTGCTTCTACAGCATTGTCCATTATGTTGCAATTGGTGCACCATGTGGGTCCTGTGACACCATCTCCTCGTTCTTTGCAAGTTTTGATATGTGTGACCAAGGGTGTTTTTAATTTTTTGCGCCGATGGTCGTCATTGACCGCGTTCATGTGATGCCAACCTTTTAAAATTTTGCGTTTCAATTTTCCAAATGTACGAGTCGTGTGTGTCGAAGCGGTGCCTTCTGTGCCAACGGTTGCCCACCATTTGTGCAAATGTTGATTCACTTCTATCATTGCATCTTTGGCCTGATACACTTGTTTGGACATGTCCCGTCTTGTCCATTCGGACGCGGTGGTATCTGCGGCAATCTTGAATTTGGAATAAGTTCTCCAGATTTTGGCCGATTCGCTTGGGTTGGCTTCGTTTTGATATTGTGGGTCAAAAAACCCCACGACTGTCTCGACCACATTGGTCAATTGAAAAGTATGAATTAATTTGCCCGAAACGGAATACAAGGATTGTACCATTTTGATGTACAAGTCCGCGTCGATGCCCTTTTCCAGCATGATGAGTCGTATTTGACCCCAGTCTCTGTCGTTGGTCATACTGTAGTGTTCTAATATTATTTTAATAGCAAACAGCGAGTCAAAGGCCACCATGTATTTTCGTTTCCAATTGTAAAAAAAGTCGTCTGGAAATTTGTTCGACCCCAAGAGTGACTGTAGTTGAATGCCCAAATATTTATATTCAATGCATTCCAACCATGTAGCTTTTTCTAGTGGCCGTAATTCGTCATATTTGTAGTGAGCAACATCGGTCATGAAATGGTCGCAGACCGATGTTCCGTTCCATTCCAATGTTTCTGCAATTTTTTGGGTAATGTCTATATCCTGTTCTTGAAGCCGGCGACCATCGGTATCCATTTTTAAACACTCTTGTTTTTTCCACCCCAATGCCCCCCCTAAAATGCCATTGATTGTGCCCATGACTGTGTTTAGTAGTTCGCAGACTGTGGAGGCCATTGTTTTCAATATCACACCAAATCCCTCTTTACCTTCTCCATTGACTGTGAAAAAATCGAAGGCGGCCCCCAAAATCGACCACATTTTCTGGACAAGGATGGCTTGAATTTTTGCCCACAGTTTGAAAGCATTTTCAAACATTGGTCCAATAATGTCTTTGTTGCCGGCCAAGGCTGCTACAAATTGCATACTTAATTCAACCACTTGCGCAATTAGATTGACCAATCCATCTTTGATTGCTTCTCGAATAACCCCAAATATTTGAACAATGCTCTCACATACTGCCCCTGCTCCAGGTTTGATTTCGTTGAGTAATTCACCAGTGGTTTCCCAAAAATAAATAAATGCCCAAAATACACTATCTATTTGAGTGTCCACCGCCGACTCGAAAGTTTGAATCAATGTATCTTTGGTCATATCTTTGAAATTCATGATGACACTTGTCACCATTTTACCAAAGACCAATATGAATCGAGTGTACTGTATGTACACGACTTGAATGACCATGTTGATGTACTTGGCAAATGCCCTTTTTAATCCAATGCGTATATTAGGAATGAGACCAGCTATCATGGCCGCGATTGCCCCCTGTTGCCGTTCATAGTCACACATTCTAGGCAATGTGTCCAAATTAATGTCGGCATAATTGCCCGCCATGATGCTGATACCATTGTGCAACACTTGTCGTCCAATGTTCATGGTCAATCGTTTAGAATTGCGTACGTAGAGACCAGCGGAACAGAAGAAATCAAATCTGCCCCAAATGCGACAACCCGGTGTAGTTTCTTGTACCTGTTTAATGTCTCTGTTCTGAGCAGATATATGTGACCAGTCTTTGAATGTGAAATCGTTCAATTCAGAAATTGATTTAAATCTTTCAGAGTCGTCACAAAACCATTCTGCACGGCGCCAAGTCCCGTTTACCGTTTCACCGGGTTTGACAGTGCATCCCGTTTCACTATCCGCATACAAATCTTTAATATGATTTAATTTTGTTTTTGCATCTACAAATTGGCCCAAGAAACTGAGGGTGGGGGTGTTTGCAATTAAATACACTGATTTGGTCCTGTTTTCTGGTTTGTCGGACGCCAATGACTCACCGTTCGACGCCCTGTCCGCCACATCGCAATTGGGATTGATTGGACCGAGAGACACCATATAATCCAATGCGTCTGCAAACGCTCCAGTGTTTTGAAAAGTCCATTCTATTATCAACGAATTGCACCAATGTTCCGAGACGGCGGCCGATGTAAATCGGTCATCTAATAAGTCGCCCACTTCTTGATTGGAAGCAGTCACGTCCAAATCTGGGTAGCGTGAAATGCACATGCATGGAGAGGTCGATTTCAACGGTCGCAAGTAGGAACACATACAATCTGAATTCTCGTTGTCTTCACATATTTTCAATTGCTTCGACGTTGACTTGTATTTTTTTTCCCCACAACCATTCCATCTTTGAGCGTTTTTTTGGACAGCGGTAAGTGATGTCCAGTACTGGGGCAAGTCTCCCTGTGCTCCTCGCAATGTCAATCTGTTTATGAATTTTTTTTCAATGTGCAAATTGTTCAGACCATGACCACAATTGACGGGGTAATTGAACCAGTGTCCCGTCACAATGTCATTCCATGACAATGCCACTCGAATCAATACCCGAGCTGATTCCACCGCCGTACGGGTGATTGGAACCAACGCACGTGGTATCTTGATAAATTTATCGACGAGTTCCCCGTCCGGTCCTTCGACTTTGATTCCAACACCGGCATCGGAAATATCTACAAACGGAAAGGCATCGCCAAAACCGGGACCCAAAATGCCGTGAGACAGGTGCATAATCATTGCGTCCATGGGGGCAAACACATCGAAATTTAAATTGGGCTGTCCGCACCAAGGATTGTAGACTGGTTCGTTTTCGTCAAGGGTCGACCCGTAGTGAAAATCGCATTGACATTTGCCACCGTCCTGGGTCCATATCCAACCACCGAGATAGGGGTTGTTATCGGGGGATTCGACCATCGAATAGTCATAAGCACTCAACGAGGCCCGTTCCTGACAATCGTAGACTTTGTTGCGGGCAATGGACGGTCCCTCCCATCGTTGCAAAGTACGAAACATATCTTGTTTGTTTGAAAAGACACTTTTAATCAGTAATTCAACGATGGCCCCCCAAGCAATGAACGGTATATTCCAGGTGTAAATGCCATAATAATAATAGGAACATCCGACAGTCTCGTGCAACGGTACTAAGCGATATTGGGCCACGTCGTCGGCCCAGTCACAATGTAAATCCAACGGAATTGTCTCCTCTTTTAATATTTGGAGCGCAGTGTCCGCGTCAGTAACAAATGTTTTGATGACGTAGGTTAACCATTGCATCAAAGATGCTTGGGCATAAACGGCCTTGTGCAATTGCGACAGCGATTTTGTCATCGACCACATCTCCACATCGAACGAGGTTTGATGCTTGTTGTCAAAAATCGCCATCAAATGGAGTGGTCCATTGAAGCCAATTGTCGTAGCCGCGTGCCACAAAGCCACCGTATTGTGGGCCGAAATGGTAAAGGGTCCCTCCAAAGGTCGATTCTTCAATACAAAAGCATGCTTTTGTTTTTCAACCGCAGTGCCCTGCGTCAATCCTATGGACAATTCGTACAACACCTTTTCAAAACCCTCAAACATAATCGAATCCATGGCCATTCCCAGTTCTAACAGATAACGCTCGTATTTAAAATTAATACGATAAATGTCCGGGAGTTTGCCTTCGATAATGCTAAAAAATGATTGACCAATGCGCACAAACATCTGGTAATAGTTGTCAATGGCGGCCACCAGATGGGGCTCGTGAGTTGGAATAAACAACAAATTAAGTGGCAATTCAAAACGAGCACATGCACAAATGGCCACATCTTCCATCATTGACAACGCTTTCATACCGTGACTCAAGGCATCACCAAATTTAAAATCATTGGTCATAAAATTTCCACCACTGTTTTCATTTGTAGAGGCGTATCCAAAAAATCCAGCAGTCGACGCCGAAAATGATTTAACAACCAGCGCACCCTCGCCAAACGCACTCAAAAAAACACGCTGGTTACACTTGACCGCAGTAATGTACCAAGCCTTCAACAACTGGCCGTGCAACACAATAAAAGCGTTGACAATCGGAATAAAAAGAGCGTAGAACAGTCGAGCCACTTGTAACAACGGTGTAAATATATTTTTCATCAGGGGCGCTACAGCACATGTCCAACCGTCGTCAACAATAGTCAATATAGAAGCATGGTAGTAATGCATCAACAGGGTCAATGCCAAAAACATGAGAAAAACTACCACCCACTTCAACCGAGTTATTAACATGGTCAATAAACCAATTGAAATGCTAGCCAACTCTTGCACGGGCTCAAACAAAATACTGACCATCAATGTCGACATCTGCATCAGCAGCTGGTTCAAATCGCGGCTGAGCGCATCGTCAGTGGTGCCGTCCGTATCAAAAAGGGTCACGACAATGTAAGAAAATATAATACTACTCAAAGCAGTTAACAGTAAAATGGTACTATCGTTCATGAATGCAACAAAAAAAATCAAATATATATACTACATATCCATAAACGAGAACAAGTAGAGAATAATTCACAACTATATAAACATACCAAACAAAAACAAAGATAATGTTTTTTGTGCGTCAACACAACAATCAATGCGGACTTCACGCTATTCAAAATATGTTTAAAAGTGCTGCAATGGTCACCAATGACATGCACACTGCCTGCGTCAAAATAGAAAAGGACACGGGAGACCCCATTATCAACCACGAATCAATGGGCGGCGATTGGTCAGTGGCTGCAATTATCACTGCTCTCGAGTTACGGGGGTACAAAATACATCGCGCCGTTGAGTCGCGGCAATGTCGACAATGGTCAGGGGATTCTTTGGAAACACTTTTAAAAAACGAACAATTTCGCGGCATGATTGTCCATCAACCCATGAACCAACATTTTACCTGTCTCCGCCCAGAACAAGTCGATGGTCAACAACAGCTCTTTTATGTTGATTCACAAGCCGATGGTCCCATTCGTATCAGTACCAGACTGGCGGAACGACGGTGTTTAGCACCCGCGTACTCGTGGGAACCTTACTGTGTCATGGGCGGTGAAATGGAGTACGTGGCACCAGTGGCAATACCCAAAGAACCCAGTATCAAAGAAAGACCTCGGTTAAGACCATCGGCAGAATTTATGAAAGATTGGCACGCTCTTCGAAACAATACACAAACACAAAAAGAAGAAAAACAATGAAAGAAACCGCCGTGTGTCGACGAGGTGGCCTCTGGTCAGCACGACACGTCGGACAGGTGGGAAATGGTTTCTTGTACACAATCAATTCCGTTGATTTCCACTTCAACCAGCAACGTTTGCACAACTGATGGCCACAATCCAAAGTGACAAAGTTATGGCACTTTAAATAACAAATACAGCATTCACGCATTAATGAACACCGACTTGTACTAATGTAAATACATGTTTTAAGAGCATGCGTAAAAAATACTGACAATGATATTATTTAAGAGTGATATTTAGAGTGATATTCCGCCGATGATCCGATTATCTGAGAAAACACCATTGATATGGTCCACTATTATTTTTGATGTTGCACTTCTTATTATTTTCCCAACATTTCTATGGTTATCTTGGCCTACTATAGCGCCCGTTTCAGTGTTCATATTTCTTATTCTTTGTCATACTGCCATCGCCGTCTGTCGTTATGGATACGGTCGTGAAATACTTTGGCCTGTCTGGGCAGACATCTTGGCAGTTTTGAGTGGTATCATTCTCATTATTTCTGCATTTATCGCATCAACAATCTATATGTCAATCATTTTGTCTGTGTCCGGCCTTGTCTTATGTTATGGTCACTGTCGTAAAATATTTTGGCCTAATCTTCCATACTATTTTCCAGAAGAAAAAACAGCGGCCCAGCTCGTTTTTTAAAAGGATTTCTCAATAAAAAAAAATAAAAAAATAGCATTTTACTTGACATGGAGGAACACTACATATTTAAAGATTTATTTTATATTTTCTCAAACCCTTTTTTAACATAAACAAGGTCACCTTAATATTTGGATGTCCGGACCATTTTTTACGCACTGCCGGTGTAATTTTTTTGGCCAACCCAAAATCAATAATCTTTAAACGGTTTTCAAAGTCCAACATCAAATTTAACGCATTGCCATCGTTGTGCAAAATTCCAACGTTGTCCAAAATGTCCATAATACTATGCAAATCATCCTTAAAATCTTGATGGCCACTCTTCAACACATCCACCACGCGAGACTGCATCGGCTCCATGAATATACGGCGATTCTTCAAGTCAACGTGCATGACCTCCGGCGCAATACCAGCATCGGCTGCTAGCTGCTGGAAATCAGCCTCTTTACGAATTCGTGCAGTGGATTTGGTGTGTTTAAATTGCTTCATCGCAGACCGCAACCCATTTGGGAACTCGACCAAAGACACCACACCCTGAGCACCATCTTCACCAAGCTGTTGAAGGACTTTGAAATCGTCCATTTTCTGGAATGTCAACCATTTATATACTCGTTGTCATATTCTTTGACTACTTGGTTTTTGAATTTTTAATACTATAAATATTTGATGACATCGTCAAAATGGAAAGATTCATTGCCTTCTGTACTGGAAGACCATCGTCGAAAAACGACGAATGCTGCACAGGCAGACCTGTACACAAACAAGAGATAAAAAAATTGCCAACATCAATGCCAGCATCGCCAGCCATGGTCAAAAAATTTTGGGACTGTTCGTTCATGGCATGCAACAACCACACGGAAGACTACAACAACTGGAAAAAGGCAATGTATGCGGGAAAATCATTCTACTTTTGCAGTGAAGCCTGTTACGACGATTGGACAGAAGACCCAAGCCAAATAGGAAGCTGGTCCCCAATATCGGAAATGTCCACGGAATCGGAAACAACACCATTAAAGATTTGAAAAGTAGACTATATAAGTTTCGTTGTGTGTGGTATTCATGAACAATTTTTTCATAGTCTCTATACTATCACTGGCCATTTTTAATACAGCAATCGCAGAAGATATTGTTTGTTCTTGTGCCAATGGTGTTGCAGCAAACGCCACAGCATGTACCACCAACGGTACTAATATTTGTTCGTCTTGTTCCAGTGATTATTACAAAACTGCCAACGACACCTGCACTGGATGCACTACGTGTGGCACTGGATTCACAGAAACGACTGATTGCACTTCTTTTTTGAATCGTGTTTGTACTCAAAACGTTTGCTCTTGTGCCAATGGCGTTGCAGCAAACGGAACAAATTGTACCACCAACGGTACTAATATTTGTTCGTCTTGTTCCGGTGATTATTACAAAACTGCCAACGACACATGCACTGGATGCACTACGTGTGGCACTGGATTCACAGAAACGACTGATTGCACTTCGTCATCGAATCGTGTTTGTACTCAAAACGTTTGCTCTTGTGCCAATGGCGTTGCAGCAAACGGAACAAATTGTACCACCGACGGAACTAATATTTGTTCGTCGTGTTCCGGTGGGTATCACAAGACCAGCAACAACACCTGCACTCAAAACATTTGTTCCTGTTCCAATGGTGTTGCAGCAAACGGAACAAATTGTACCACCACCGGAACAAATATTTGTTCGTCTTGTTCCAGTGGATATTACAAGACCGGCAACACATGCACTGGTTGCACTACGTGTGGCACTGGAACAAGAGAAACGACTCCTTGTTCTTCGGCATCGGATCGTGTTTGTACTCAGAACGATTGTTCCTGTACCTATGGTGATGCAGCAACGGGCACGGCATGTACTGCCAACAATGCTCATATTTGTACGTCGTGTTCCGGTGGATATTACAAGACTGGCGACACCTGTACAAAACGCATTTGTCCTGATACTGGAGATGTAGCTACAGCTCAATGTTCGTGTGGCAATACCGACTGGTGCAGTAGTGGTCAGTATTGTATTAAATCGGACTTCTGTTCGGCACATGACCCAAGATTGGTTTACGATTCAAACGAATTTGTGGGTCACGATTATTTTCCTGATTGTGCACAGGGTGGTAAAGACTGTCAATGTTGGAAAAGTACAACAGGTACAACAGATGGGGCGAATAGTCAGTGTACAACATCAAAAACATGTTTTACAGCATATGGTCATTGTTTAGAACATGACTACTGCACTTCAAGAAATGGTGCTCTTCGAAATAGTGCAAAATGCACATGTGAATTATTAAACAGTGCCAGTACTGTTGTATGCGACGAAGACAAATTTTGTGTCGCAGCAAACTCTACATGCAAAGACAGTAGCATTACCCGATGTGATAATCGTCTTGGTGAGGAAAGCAACAAAGACTCTATGTCTGATGGACAATGTGTGTGTGGCCCCACATCTGTCTGTGGTCAATCCAACTCATATTGTTTGGCAGACTCCAATGCTTGTGCCAGTAGTCCTTTAACTGCATGTGCTCCTGATGAAATCAATCAAGAGGAATGTAAATGTGGTTCAGGACAAATTGAAACTTGTTTGAGTGGTCAAAAGTGCACAGTTTTATCTGGGCAAGGGGTTTGTAATTATCCACTCTGTTCCGACAAAATCTCATGTGACTCAAATCCAACAAATAACATTTACTACAATGGTGTCAATGGTAATAGATGCACAACTGCTGACTGCGGGGAACCTGCTGACTATGACCGGTGCTGCAATCGGTGTGCGGATGGTGATTGGGACCCTGTCCATAATGAATGTAGTCAAACTTGTGACAATAAAAATTGGAGGTGTAATTCTTCTCAATATGCAGAACCGCCAGACGGATATCGATTGACAATGGAAACCCGGTATGAGTTTCCAGTATGGGAAAGAAAGAGATTAGAGTTTCCATTTACAGACAGATGTAATGGAAATTGCAGTAAAACCCAAATAAATCTCCAATCATGCTGTTTACCCAAAGACAGTTGTGATTCAGCACGGCATCAACAAATCTGGGACCCTAAGGAGGGAATCGTTGTTCCATTGTGCCGAGCTAAAGATGGTTATGTTTCAGACCCAACACGAGACGGTCAAGAATGTAGTGGTGTATTGTGTACTCCCGAAGAATGTTGCGTAGAAAAAAAATGCACTTGTGCAAATGGTGTGAAAGCATTGCCTCCAGCCTGCACTCAAAACAATCAATCAATGTGTCAGTCATGTCACCCACAGTTTTGGAAAAATGGCACTACCTGTGTTGCCGGGTCCACCTGCAACAACTACCAATATCAAAAAGAGGCGGCAAATGGGGTGGACGACACAAAATGCCACAATTTGACCATTTGTACTGAGGCAACCGAGTATCAATTGACATCTGAAACAAACACCTCTGACCGAATCTGTGCTGCTTTGTCTGAATGTGACTTGGATACTCAGTACATTTCCAAAAACAAAACAATCACTTCTGACAGAACATGCACTGACAAAACAGTGTGCAACTATACATCTCAATGGGAATCTCAAACTGCTTCCAAATTCAATGACAGAGTCTGCACAAACATTCTAGCTCAATGTGATTATCCAACACATTATGAATTTCAGAGCCCAACCAAATACCAAAACAGAATCTGTAAACAAGTTGCACCAAGTTGTAATAGCAGTTTTTATGAATCACAATCACCATCTGCAACACAAGACCGCATTTGTACTGCAATCACTGACTGTAGCAGTACTCAATATGAAACAGCCAACTACACAAATTCAACAAACAGGCAATGTGCCTACCTTTCAAACTGTTCGAATACAACTGAATATGAATCACAAAATTATAATGCCACCTCTGACCGAATCTGTACTCATTTGACAATATGTGCTTATTCAGAGTACCAGTCAACCACAAATACTGCAACATCAGACCGTCAGTGTTCACCACTGAGTACATGTAACGAAACACAATATGCAGAGGAACCCAGCTTTTTTAACCAGATTGGCATCAAAATGTATGATTCAGACAGAATATGCCAAACCTGTAATTATACTGGATGTGTGGGATGTAGGAAAACATCCGATTGCAAATACAACAATGTTTCAAAAGTTCATAGCGATGCCAGCTGCTCTGGAAACACTTGCACTTTTTATTCGTACAACAATTTGAGTTTTGCTAACAGTGATGGGATCAGGGTTGGTGACATTGTTTTAAAAATTGGCAACTGGGTTCGCTTTGACCAAAATGGAACAGAACCGATGACACTGAACAATGTACAAGACGGTGTTGAACTTGATGTCTATCAATATTTTCAAGTACCGGATGTTGAAAAAGTGTCCTATTCTGTGAGTGCAACCAATTCATCCTTTAAGGTGGAGCAAGACTGCAAATATGATTATGTGTACAACGAGAGCTGCATAGGTACATTTGACAATCACAAATGTTCAAATGGAAACAGTAGAAGTGGGACAAAGAAACACTGGATACATGTTACGGTGGAACCATCCGATGGTGGAGATGCATGTCCTGACAATCCATTTAATACACCCTGTGTTAATTATGAGTGTGACAGAGACTGTATGTTTACATCTGGCGAGTGGTCCACCTGCCAAGACAAACAAGGGAATGCAGTGGCATGTGGTGGTGATGGTCATGAACTCCTTGACTACTATATTTCGCAAGAAGCTAACTACGATGGTGTAAGTTGTCCAGTTGGCAATGACTATGCCTTAATAATAGCACATGACTCTGCCACTTTGGCCAAAGATGATAAGATACAATTGTCAAACATGGAATTTACAGTAGTGAAACATCGACACAATGAAACAATTGTGTCATCACCTGGAATTCAACAAATACTGACAAATTCACTGGTTGACATAGCCTGTTCTGATAATTGTACTACTTTTCGCGTTGACACTACCTTAATCCCCATCAAATCGGTCACTATTAGATTGACAAAGAGTCGACCATGTGTTCAAGACAAGCCCCACAACTGTTATGACTACAAATCCAACAGACTGGCAGAATCTGCATGTCTCGGTTCCAATAACAGGTGGGTTCAAGACTGTGATTGCCATGGCCATATATTTGACAGTTGTGGTGTGTGTGGCGGAACATGTTGTCCCAAAGGAACCAAAAAAGATAAATGTGGTATATGTGATGGAAATGGTGATTGTGCATTGAGATTAGCTCGACAGCATGCACACCGAGAGGACAAACATGTGCGGAGTAGAACCATGCGGCTCTTTGCTCCAACATTTACATTTGTGTTGCTCACCATTGCATTTACTGGATTTTGCATTTGCATTTGTAAAGAGAAATCGGCTGTGCCCCGTAAGAAGAAGAGCCTGCGTTAAAACAAACATAAAAATAGTTTCGTACAAATAATTATGGTCTTAATTCGTTTGGCAGATGGTATCAACCTTTCCCTCTAGACTATTCATGTCAAATGCACTTTTCTGTCCAACAACAACAACATTGTCCGAGTCATTTTTTATCTGATGTAGGCCGGTACCTCTTTTTCGGTTCAAAGACCACATAGTTGTGAAAACAAAGAAATGTTTTGATTATTGTTTATTACACCAGCTACTAACTCCGCACTGCCAACCAACTATGCGTTGATGTTATTATTTAATTCAATCTACTAGATTGAAATGCTCACAGATCTTGTTGTTTCAGACAATAGATATCTCCTACAAATACCAACAGGCAAAACAGGATTTGCTTAATCTTTATCTTCCTGTTCTTCCTGTAGAGGTCTGGCGCAATGTTTGTTTTTTCTTTTTTTTCTCGTTTTCTGGCCCACCTGCAGCCACTACCAAACCACCCACAACCATTGCTGCTGATGTCGCTGACACTTTTGTTTCGTGGTGGTCATCTTTATTTCTTTGTTTTTGTTTCGATTTTTCTTGTCTTCTCTGTGCTTTTCTTCTCTTTTTTGCTGTTTTCTTTGATGATGTAGGGCGTTGCTGGTATTTGGTACGAGTGTGTTTTTTGTCGCTGTTGTGGGAACAGGGGTTGCACGTTTTTAAAGCTTTTTCTTTTGCATTTGTCAATTTGTAAAAATTCTCGGGACAACCATGTTTATCACTGTGGTGCTCTAATGCATGGTGGCGATATTTACGTTTGACATCTGCACAACATGCACCACGTATGTCATCAACATGCTCATGAATATTTGCACATCCAGAACCAAGAACTGCAGCACCAATTACTGCAACTTTGGATGCTTTTCCACCTTCAGAAGATTGGAATTGACGAAAGGGCATTTTGTTCACATCATTGCTCTTTTATATCCTTCATTTTTAGAATGAGCCAACGACAGTCAAACATCACCACCAACTTTTCGTCCTCCATTCGACCGTATATAAACTTCAAGACTATAAATGATCTTCACGGAGTTTAATAATATGAATTTTTCTTTACCTACCGAAAACTACGCGGGAAAGCTCCTCATCTTTATATTTGGCGGGCTGGACAAACCGGATGGTCACAGGCTTTTAATTCTGAAGATTGGTCTATGACTGTTCCTACAGGTCAATCTATTGATTATTGGTGGCGTGTGCGTCGAGAAGGAGACGATGAAGACGATGAAGAGATAGAAGAACTATAAATACTTTATATTTTTCATAGAATGTCTATGTGTTTTTCTAGGCATCCATGTCTACAGCGCTACTGGCAATAAGCTACTGTAAGCTACTGGCAATAAAGCCCCTTAACTTACTCTTTTCTTCTTTTATTGTCCGTATCCTGCCTAGAATTAAAGATGGTTCATTTTGAATTGATATTTGACGCTGGAGCTTATGCTCCAGCTCTTGCTGTTCAGACAAATATCGAACCACGGTAGATTCGGCGGCAACTAGCGCTTTCCTAATTTTAGACTCGTTCTCAATAACTGATATGTTGTTTAATTTGAAACGTTGTAAAGCGCTTTCTTTGTCGGATATTGTCGATCTATAAGCGACAAACAAAGCAGTTTTTAGGGCAATTTTGGTGTCAATCCTTTTGATTTCTCGTTCACAATCTTGAAGCTCGCTCTTAAAAATGTCTTCAATTTCGTCCAATCTTATTTTGAATTCTTTTAATTGATCCTTTTCTTTATCCCTATTATTTTCAGCTTGTCTCAGAGCGGTTTCTAATTTATCTTTACTCACAGTGCGTGCATCAAGCGGGTTATGATTACTCAGATTGAATTGTGCTTCGTTTA
>Ga0114995_10001305_pt1 | contig 17611 bp, 22 predicted proteins | sample ArcticOcean_MG_C_11_FD_87038 | JGI IMG/M metagenome (GOLD analysis project Ga0114995, IMG submission 87038) | Marine microbial communities from western Arctic Ocean - ArcticOcean_MG_CB2_154 | ecosystem: Environmental > Aquatic > Marine > Oceanic | place: Arctic Ocean: Canada Basin | collected... | reverse complement strand
TCTCACGATATGCCCTTGCGTGTTGTTGTTGGTGTTGTCGCCGCCTTATCGCCCAATAATAAGTGGTCACGTAACATCGCTAATGCTAATGATCTTATTGGTGCTTTTATGAATGGCGATGCAATGGAGTCGGTTAAGGTATCAACCTACAACACCATGAAACTGAAGGCTTGGTGCATACTTGAAGCCATGCCTAGTGACCACGACACCATAAAGGCAATGTTGAATGGTCAAAAGATAGTGGCGTTCTATGAATGCATAATGGACCAAGACTCTTGCTGCATTGATGGCCATGCGCGCAACATAGCCTACAACGAGCGCATAGGCTTAACCGATGATAGGACTAATATAGGTAAGCGCGAATATAGGGAGTTGGTAAAGGCTTATATAGAGGCCGCTAAGAGGTGTTCAGTAGTAGATAATGGTAAGAGGCGCAGAATGAAGCCTTACGAATTACAAGCTATAACGTGGACAGTATGGCGCAAACAGTGGGGTATAGTATAATGATCTATCAAGTCTATCTGTCAAGCCAAGGGGGAAAGCCTTTTGCGTTTTATGAATTGGACACTATCGAAAAGGCAAAGGCTAAAGCCAAGCTATACCCTAAGCTAGTTACTAGCATTGTAAGAGTACCAATAGATGACTCAGATTGCGAGACATACCAAGAGTCATATGGTCAACATAGGACTCAGCCTTACTGATTGCGAGTAATTGGAGAGGGGCAAGAGGGGCAAGGCTTAGGCTTTGCTCTTTTTGTTGTTGTGCAATGGGTTATCAATAGTTGAATGCTTGTGCATATGTGGGTTGTTATATTGTAACAGCTTGCGAATCATATGTGGGGTGCAGGCGAATCGCCTCCTCTCGTGCAAGATTTTCTTTTGTCAACCCCTTGACATTCCCGTGGGACCCTCCAGATGATTCGCGAATCGGTTGCATCGGCCCCTTAACCACACCTGAATCCAAAAGAATAAATTACTTTTGTACAACATCGGCAATAATCCGCCTACTAAAAGTTACAACAAAGGAAATAAACTACAAAAAAGAATCATTAGTTATCAACGACATATAAAATAGTTAGTAAATAGTTAAAGTTTTTACTTGTGAAATATTGATTTGGGTATATATAGTATAGTAAGACACTTACTTAAGTTACTACATAAGATTATATAACTACTCAGTATTAATAACTAGATAGTTATATAACTTAAGTTAGTGTAAAGTTTTTTATACTACATAGTATAATACTTTTCTTGTCGTTATCTTAAGTATAACTTAGGTAATGGCAGTTATCCCCCTCGTCTAACCAAAACGAACATTCCCAATACATAGAGTAATACGTGGTTTTGCTGATGGACTTGGGGGAATATTTATTACCTTCCTAAGTAACCTTCTTATTGTCGTTAAGCCCGTAAGGGCGGGAACCATACATTATGGCTGAAGCATTACCCTACAGTAGAAAAGTAGAGAAGCACATCTTGGATTGTATCCAAGGTGGTGTTGCTATACGTCAAATGATAGCTTCTATGCAACACTTACAGAATGCACCCAAGTCACTTTCCACTATGTACAAGATATATGGAACATACATTGAAGGTGAACGTGCTAAGATCAATGGTATGGTCGGTAAGAAAGTCATTGAGCAAGCGATGAATGGTGACTTCAAGTCACAAGAGTTGTTCCTACGTTCTAAGGGCGGGTGGTCACCTACACATACAGTAAACGAAGTTGAACAAGAGATTGACCCTGACCTAGACCAAAGTGCAACCGACACACTTATGTCGCTAATGGGATATAATAACGATGCCCCCGAAGAATACCAAGAAGCCAGCACATGCGCCTGTGGCGAGAAGGATTACTGCCAGTGTTCTGAGGGGATTGCCGCAGAGTAAGGTACAAGACCTATTCAATCAGCTAGGCCCAGATAAAGTAGAAGAGCTTCAGCATGACTGGATGTTCTGGGCTAGAGACAATCAACTGGAGCCTGAAGATGCCGATTGGAATGTTTGGTTTATTAACGCTGGTCGCGGATTTGGTAAGACTCGTTCTGGGGTAGAGTGGGTACGTGAGAATGTAAAACGTGGTATCAAACGTATTTCTGCTGTAGCCTCTACTAACTCAGATATTGAACGTGTTATGGTTAAAGGTGAGTCAGGCTTTCTATCGGTATGCTGGAGAGGTGACAAGACCCACAAGGGCAAGAAGATGGGGTTTCCTGAGTGGTCCCCAACTAAACGTACACTGACATGGGAGAATGGAGCGCAAGTGCAGTTCTTCTCCGCAGAGGAACCTGAGCGTCTACGTGGTCCTCAGTTTGAATTAGCATGGTGTGATGAAACCGCTGCTTGGAACAAGGATATGGATACGTGGCAGATGCTACAGTTCTGTATGCGTCTAGGTAAGCATCCTCGTATCATGGTTACTACAACCCCCAAACCAACTAAGTTAATCAGGCAGATACTCAAAGACCCTAAGACTGTAGTTACTACAGGTAGTACCTTTGATAACTCAGCTAACCTAGCTACTACATACATAACTGCTGTTAGAGAACAGTACGAAGGAACTAGGCTAGGTAGGCAAGAGCTTTACGCAGAAGTCCTAGAGGAAGCCCAAGGCGCTCTCTGGACTACAGCTATGTTAGATGACTGTGTGATTAAGAATGATGACGTACCTGACTTAGCTCGTATTGTCGTTGCACTTGATCCAGCCGTTACATCTAATGCTGAAAGTGACATGACAGGTATTGTTGTCGCTGGCATTGATATCAATGGCATTGCATATGTCCTTGGGGATTATACTGATAGGCTATCTCCACAGGGATGGGCCACTAAAGCTGTTAAACTATATCATCACTACCAAGCTGACCGTATTGTAGCGGAAGTTAACCAAGGTGGTGATATGGTTAAGACCACCATTTATGGTGAAGACGATAGTGTATCATACAGGGCTGTACGGGCTTCTAGGGGCAAGTACGCTAGAGCGGAGCCAGTATCAGCCTTATATGAACGTGGGCTTGTTAAGCACGTATCTAATCCCCCTGATGGGTCATCACTAAACGAACTAGAGATACAAATGAGAACGTGGGAGCCTTTAGGTCGAATAGGTTCCCCTGACAGATTAGATGCCTTGGTATGGGCAATCACAGACCTTTCTCTTAACGGATACGCCAAGCCACAACTGACCCTCGCTTACTCAAGTGCTAAGGGACTTTCACAGAAATAATATTGGAACCTAACTCATGGTTAAGAAGCTCTCAGAAGCCGCAGCTAAAACCACTCTTGGTGTTGCTGGCGATAACACACATAACGGTCAAATCCGTGCTGATGAGTTTCTCCCTGAGCTTCGTGGTAAAAAGGCTATACGTAAGTACCGTGAGATGCGTGACAATGATAGTACCGTTGGTGCTGTCATGTATTCCGTTGAGCAAATACTTCGTGATGTAGACTTACACGTTAAGCCTGTTGACGACAGTGATGCAGCTAAGGTTGAGGCTGACTACGTAAAGAGTGTGCTTGATGATATGGATCATACACTAGATGACCATGTTGCAGAGGCTCTGTCGTTTCTGTCGTATGGCTTCGGTTGGTTTGAGGTTGTATACAAGAGGCGTGTTGGACCTAAAGAGCGTTCTAACAAGAAGAACTCTAAGTATACAGATGGTCGCCTTGGTGTACGTAAGATTGCAGCCCGTGCGCCTTGGACTATTAACAAGTTTGACGTTGAGCAGAAGACTGGTGATGTTTTAGGCATTGAGCAGGCTGTCGGCATTATGAACGGTAAGAATTACATTCCTGTGAATAAATCACTGTATTACCGTACCACCTCAATTAATGGTGATCCCAGTGGCCGTTCTATTCTTCGTAACGCTTATACTTCTTACGAGTATCTTAATAACATACAATCTATTGAAGCAATTGCAGTTGAGCGAGAGTTGGCTGGTATTCCTGTTGCTCGTATCCCTGCTGAGTATCTATCTGGAGATGCTTCTGCCTCACAAGCAGGGTTCGTTAATGACTTGCAGCAAATCCTACGTGACGTTAAGTTCAATGAGCAAGGCTACATTGTATTGCCTTCCGACACCTACCCCGATAAAGATGGAGCGCCTTCCTCCACAAGATTAGTTGACATTGAGCTTATGGCATCTAATGGTAAACGTAACATTGATATCAACCCTATCGTTAGCCGTTACCAACATGACATTGCCCGTTCTGTCTTATCTGAGTTTCTTTTGCTTGGTTCCTCTGGGGGTTCTTACGCCCTCTCCAAGTCAAAGACAGACCTGTTCCTCCGTGCGCTTGAGAGTTACATTCAAGCTATCGTTGATGTTCTCAACAAACAGTTAGTTGAACGTCTATGGCAGTTGAACGGTCTGAATTATGATCTAATGCCAACTATCGTTTCTGGTGACGTTGCTCCACACGATCTAAGAGAAGTTGCAGCCTTCCTACGTAACTTGAATGGCGCTAACATTGACGTGTCCTCACACCCAGAGGTTGTTAAAGACCTTATGGACATAGCTGACTTAGAGTATGACCCTGATGTTGGTCAATCTACTACAGTTGAGGAGCAAGAATAATGGCAACACTAGCAGACAGAGTATATGACAACGGACTAACCATCTTAGACACAGAAGCTGATAAGGTTCTTATTACATCCCAAGAGGCATCAAATTACACTGAAGCAAATTCAACATACGCTCTTGGCAACTCAACCTCCCTAAGTATTGCTGCACCTTCAAATCGTAGTGCTGGTGGACGTGAGGTAGTTGTAGCTGCATTATCTGATGGGTCTATTACAGGCACTGGTACTGCAACTCACTATGCCCTAGTTGATGTCAGTGCAACTCGACTTTTAGCTACAGGCTCTTTAACTACTAGCCAACAGGTAGCTTCTGGAAACACCTTCTCATTAGGATCGTTTACTATCGGTATCCCTGATCCTGCATAATAAAGGTTATTTAATATGACCAGCAGGATTTTACAAGAAGACTCAGGCTTAATACTTACTCAAGCCAGTGATATCTTAGTTAACAACAACTTCATTGGTGTTGACAGCTTTTCCACTGGTGCGCCTGTACTTCAAACAGCAACAATGTCGCAAGTACATGGGTTACTCTGTACTAACATACTAACTGGAACTGTTGTCGTTGAAGCGGCAAGTATAGCTCAGAACCACGACCTAAGTGCTGACTTAATTCTCACGGGGGTAGTTGTCGTTGCAGACGCTACTTTAGTTGAGAACATCATACTAAGCGCGTCTGGAATTATCACTGGCTCACCTGTTGTAGCTAATGCTACGATGATTGAGGATGAGGTAAGTACAGCAACGCCTATCCTGACTGGCCCACCAGTAGTTGAACAAGCAGAGCTAACCCAAAGTCAAGTATTTATACCATACAGTATCCTTACTGGCAGACCAGATATAGAATCAGCGCCTGACCCTAACGCGCAATATGAAGAGGTGGTACAGCAGATGTTTGGTGGTTGGCCTAAACGTATATACGAACACACTGACCTATCCATTGCTAGAGGCCACTCTACTGGTTACAGGTCAATATACAAGTTTGGCTATAACCCAGACTTAGATGCTACAGAAGAGACTATATGGGGAAATGGTGGAAACTACCCTTGGTTTGCTAATGAGCTTACAGTCTTCATAAGCAGTACAAGTGCAAATGATACAGGTACTGGAACTGGAGCTAGGACTGTACTGGTTCAAGGACTAGATGAGAACTACAACGAAGTAGAAGAAACCCTGACACTTAATGGTCAGGCACAAGTTACATCTCAGTTGTCCTACCTTAGAATTTACAGGGCTTATGTAACACTGGCTGGATCAGGAGCTAATGCTGCTGGAACAGTCTACCTTGGAGCTTCTGGTTCTACAGGTGGTGTACCTACAACAGTGTATGCAAGCCTTTCTCTTGGTAACCAGACACAGATAGCTGCTTACACCGTACCCGCTGGTCACACCCTGTACGTAGACGATATAAACTTTACCGCTGCTGTGTCACAAGCAAATAAGACTGTAACTTGTAGCTTCCACAGTAGGGACTTTAACTCAAACGTATTTAGAACAAGGTTTATTAACGTACTACAGAGTAACCAACTAATTACTAAGTTTAAGTACGCTCAGGCATTTACTGAGAAGACTGACTTAGAATGCAGGGCCTACACTGATACGACTAACACTGCAATCGGAGCCTCCTTCCAAGGCGTACTGATAAAGAATGAGACTTAACATGAAATATGCAAACGATGTATTTACTACGCTTCCAGAAGCTGTATCTCGTTCCATTGATATGGGCCTTGATGGAGTTACTCATGTTTATAGCCACGATGGACAGGCTGTGTACATGCCAGCAGAGAGCCATGAGGCTTACTTAGACCACTATGAGGACACAGAGCCTACAGAGGTAGAAGAGCAGCCCTCAGTGGACCGTATAGAGGCTCTCAGAGCTATTGTAGCAGAGGTGCTTAAGACTGAGTTTCAGAAGGTTGACTATCAAGGCGAAAAGGTTACTCTAAATAAGCCTAGACGTACAGAAGGTGGTAACAAGAAGTTTGAAGTGTTTGTTAAAGATGGCGACAAAGTAAAGAGAGTTGCTTTCGGGGACCCAAACATGGAAATCCGTAGGGATGACCCGAAGGCCCGTGCCAATTTCCGCTCTAGGCACTCCTGTGATACAAAGAAAGATAAGACAACCGCTGGTTACTGGTCTTGTAGAATGTGGGAATCAGATACATCGGTAAGTGAGATGACTAAAGCAAATATAGAAGGTAAAATCCTTAAGACTGACGATGAACAACGTATGGTCTATGGCTGGGCTTCAGTAGTAACCGAAAACGGTGAAGCTGTAGTAGACCGCCAAGGGGATGTTATCGAAGTTGGCACTCTTGTCAAAGCTGTTAATGAATTTATGGAGCATGTGCGGGTCGGCAAGGCTATGCACGTTGGGGATCAAGTGGGTGTCGTTGTACATTCCCTCCCTATCACTAAAGAAATTGGTGACGCTCTTGGTATCCAGTCTGACCGTGAAGGATGGGTTGTCGCTTACAAAGTATTCGATGATGCTATTTGGGCTATGGTTAAATCTGGTGAACTCGCTGCGTTTTCCATTGGTGGACGTGCTATGAAGGAGGAAATCTGACTTGCCTAATCTCCTAAAAAACTTGCACCTTGAAGAACTTTCCCTTGTGGATCGTCCAGCCAATGCTCAGGCAATGGTTAGCCTCTTCAAGCGTGACAATTCCAAAGAGGAAATCACTAAAATGAATGAAGAAATGGAAGCCAAAGTTGCGGCATACATGAAAGATAAAGGTTGTGGCCGTGGAGAAGCTATGAAAGCTCTCGACATGGAAATGTACAAAGCTGATGAAGTCGCTGAGAAAGCCGCTCCAGAAGCAGAGGCTATTGAAGCACCTGAGCTTGACATAGAAACCCTCAAGGCTGACGTTGAGCGTCTGTCTGCTGAGAACCAACATCTCCGTAAAGGTTTGATTGATAATGGTTACGTTATTCGTGCCGAATCCATCGAAAAGAAAGCGGAAGAAGAGATGATGGATATAGACGGTGAGATGGTTGTTAAAAGCGATATTCCCACGCCAGTCCTTAAAGCACTTGAAGCTGCTTCCGTAGCCAAGCGCGAACATGAACTTGAAAAGGCTGACCTAGAGCTTACTAAGAGTGCTGGTGAAATATTACCACACTTTGAAGCTGGTGCAGCTAAAACTCTTCTGAAGTCTTTCTCAGAAGATGACGCAATTATGGTAATGCTTAAAGCTGCTGATGCTGCTTTTGAGGCTTCCATGCAAGAATTTGGTAAGTCTGACGTAGACGGCGAGTTCGCTACATCTGCTGACAAACTAGATGCTCTCGTAAAGTCCTACATGGACACTAACCAACTGAAAAAGAGTGAATTTGCCAAGGCTTATGCTGCTGTAGCTAAGACCGATGAAGGTAGGACACTTATTAATAAATCCTATAAAGGGGAATAATCATGGCTGTAACGCAATCACGCGACAACCGCACTCTAATCGCTGGTGCTGACCTTAGCGGTTCCCAGTTCTTATTTGCTAAAATGGACGCAGCGGCAAAAGCTGTTTTAGCTGGAGACGGTGACGGAACTATTGGTGTTATTGAAGTAGGAGCCGCTTCTGGTAATGCTTGTACAATCACACACTCAGGTAAAGTTATGGTAATGTGCGGTGGCACAGTAACTATAGCTGATGACGTTGGTGTTGATGCTGCTGGTAAAGCTGTAAACGCCGCTTCTGGTGACATCATTGTAGGTCGTGCCTACGAAGCTGGTGTAACTGGTCAAGTTATCGCAATAGAGTTGGTCTTAGCAGCTAACGCTCACGCTTAATAGCTAATTAAAGGAAATAATGTAATGCCACTACTAACACCATCAAGCGTACATCTCGACCAACCGTTGTCAAACTTGACGTTGGCATATGTACAAGACCAAACTACTTTTGTTGCTGATAAAGTATTCCCAACTGTGGGTGTGCAGCGTCAGTCAGACAAATACTACGAGTATGACCGTGCCAACATGAATCGCTCAGGCGATGTTAAGAAATTGGCCCCTCGTACTGAAGTTAACCGTATTGGGCAGAAGTTGTCTAATGCGTCTTACTTTGCAGACGTATATGGTCTGGGTATGGACTTCGATGAGCAAACTCTTGCTAACGAAGATGCTATGCTAGAAATCCGTTCCGCTGGAGCGCAGACACTAACCAACCGCCTATTGATACATCGTGAGAAGCAGTTCGCTTCTACATTCTTTGTCAATGGTGTTTGGACAACAAGTGTTGCTGGTGCTGCTAACGGCGCTGGTGTCCCAGTATACTGGAATGACTACACTAACTCTACACCAATCTCAGACGTTACCACAGGCGCTCGTACTATGCAGTTGACCTCTGGTGGCTTCAAGCCAAACACAATGGTTGTTGGCAAAGAAGTTCGTGACATCTTGGTTAACCACCCTGATATCCTTGCACGTTTGAATGGTGGTTCTACTATCAACAACCCTGCTTTGATTACAGACGGTAAACTAGCAGAAATCTTTGGCATGGAAAACTTCCTTGTCATGGAAGCTGTTGAGAACACTGCTGCTGAAGGACTTGCAGAGTCTTCTGCTTTCATCGGTGGTAAGAACGCACTCTTGGTTCACACACCTCGCACCGCTGGTCTTATGACCCCTGCTGCTGGTTTGACATTTGCTTGGAACAATGTTCCCAACACTAATAACTTAGGTGTCACTGTTGAATCATACTCTGACGATGCTCTTAAGCGTCAGCAAGTTGCAGAGCATATCCAAGTTAAGATGGCTTACGACATGAAGATTGTCGGCGCTGACTTGGGTTACTTCTTCTCAGCAATCGTACAGTAAGTAACTTACTATACTAACGGGAAACCCTGAGCTTAGGCTTGGGGTTTCACCCAACTATAAAAGAACATAACAGTATTCACATAATGGAGAGTCAAATGCACCCTACATACTTGGGTTGGCAGGTCGATTGGCCTGTCTTTATTAAAATGCCACTTTCTGCCAATGGCAAGAACTGGAAACGTGGAGATCATTTTAACTGGTTAGAACGAAGCATGGATAAAGATAAAGTAGCTTCCCTGTACGTTTCTGGTTATATACACCACAACACAGAATTAGAGGTTCAGACTAAAGTTGGAGATCGACTGTCTGAGTTATCGGGTAAAGAACTAGATAGTTTAGTTAGCTTATTAAATGTTGAAGTTAAGAGTAGAACATCTAGCAACACAGAGTTTGAGGCTAAGAAGTGTAAGAAGTCTAGGGTTGATGATAAGCAGCGCGGTCTTATTCGCCGCTTCCTTAATGGCAACCGTTGGATAACAGAAGACTTTTACAGTATTAGAGACAAAGTTCTTACGAAATAATAACAACGGGGACGACTTATATGGCATGGTCTTACAATCCAGCAGACTTGGATACCACAACGGCTGGTGGTCGTCTTAATACAGTACGACTTTTAGTTGGTGATACCGACACAACCGACCAACAAGTTGATAATGATGAGGTTACGTTTGCACTATCCCAAAATGGAAATAACGTATATTACTCTGGTGCTTGGATTGCCCGTGTTATTGCATCTAAATACTCCCGACAAGTAACAACACAACTCAGTGGAGCTTTAAGTGCTGACTACTCTGACTTAGCTAAACAGTATCAAGTCTTAGCAGACAGGCTAGAGTACCAAGGTAAGACTTCGGGTGCTTCGGTGGGTGTTATAGCTGGGGGTATCACTATAAGCGGTATTAAAGCTGTAAGAGATAATACTAATCGTAACGGAGGTTCTTTCCGTAGAGATCGCTTCAAGAACCCACCAAGCTATCAAACCCCCGAATACGAATAGGAGTAGGATATGGCATTTCGCTCCTTTGAACTACTCAACCTTATTAAAGACTTTGGTGAGAACCTTACCTTAAGTAAGATTACTACTGCTGGCGCATACAACCCAGCCACAGGTGCTGTAGACAACTCTCAAGTAACCAACTATGCCATCCTAGCTTACCTGTATGATTATAACTCAGGTGTTATAGGTGGTAATGATGAGGTTATACGTGGAACTCGCAAGTGTGTTATATCAGCATCAGGACTAGCTGCTTTACCTGATTTTGATGACCTTATCATTGGAAGTAATGGGACAGTAAAGATTATCTCTGTTACATCAATTTTCTCTGGTGGTACTGCAATGGGTTACATCTGTAATGTAGCGGAATAAGTTATGAAAGCAAAATTAGTTAGAGTTATGCCATCTTTCCGTAAGAAAATGGAACAGTTGGATATAGATATTGAGGACGGTCTTAAAAACGCACTAATGAGAATGTCTCGTACAGCAGTTGATATGTCACCTGTAGATACTGGTTCATATGTAACATCTTTCTCATTTTCTACTGGTGAGGGCCGCCCAAGAGGTAAGTCTTCAGAAAATAAACCAAAGGTCGCAAACAAGCAAGCTGTTAAAGACTTAGGTTACGATCAGTTGGTTTTAGACATAAATAAGTTAGACCTTCGTAATACTACTAGCTTCAATTTTAGAAATGGATCACCTCATGCGCTTGACGTAGAGAATGGGACACACTGGAAACGTACAGCAGGGTATAAGGTTTTTGCAAAGATAAGGAATATCTATGGCTAGTATTCAAAATGATATTCGGGCTGCACTTGAAAGTCACTTAGCTGGAACAGCAAACCTACCAGCAATAGCCTATGAAAACGTAGCATTTGAGCCTACAACTGGAACTAGCTTTCTTAAGGTACAGTTCCTACCTACAGTTACAAGACCCGCTGTAAGAGGCTTAAATCCACAGTTAAGGTATCAAGGTGTCTTTGCTGTAACAGTATTTGCCCCAGAAGGTAAAGGCCCATCTACGGCAGATGATTATGCTAATAAAGTGATAGACGCTTTTGCAGTAACAACCGATATCTCATTTACTAATGCAAGTGGGACAATAAAAGTATCTATTGACTACGCTGAACGCCAGCAAGGTATGATAGATAGTCCTTGGTACTTCGTTCCGATAAATATCGGCTGGTACATTTACAAATAACTTCCTATAGGAGAATATAATATGGCCTTTGCACAGGGTTCACGCTCCAGTTTGGCGTATGTCGTAGAAAGCACTTTCGGAACGACACCATCTGGCAACTTTATTAATTTACCATTCACCACTAGCTCTTTGAACCTAACTAAAGATCGCGTTGCTGGTAATGACATTCAAGCTGATCGTATGCCAAGAGTTGATCGTCATGGTAACCGTCAAGTTGGAGGTGATATCACATCTGACTTACGTGATGGTGACTTTGACGTATTCCTAGAGTCTGCTATGCTTAGTTCATGGTCAAGTAACGTACTAAAGGTAGGTGTTACACCTAAGTTCTTCTCCTTACAGGATTACGCTGCTGACATTGACGTAGCACGTAGGTTTACAGGTTGTACAATAGGCTCAATGGGCTTATCACTAGCTCCAAACCAGATGGTAACAACAACCTTTAATGTCGTAGGTAAAGATGCTAACCCAACTTTAACTGCTGGTAGTTTTATCTCTGGTGACTCATACAAAATTGTCACGGTGGGTACGACAGACTTTACAGCCATTGGCGCTAGTGCTAACACAGTAGGTGTTATCTTTACATCCACTGGAGTTGGTTCTGGTACAGGTACTGCATCTGTAGGCTTCGCAATCCAACGTGCTGAGACTGCATCTTCTACCGCTGCACCCTTTGACTCCTACTCAGGTACACTTAAAATAGGTAACACTGGTGGGTCACTTGCAGAAGCTGCTATTATCACAAGCATTGACTTGACGTTAAACAACAGCTTTGCTCCTACGTTTGTTGTAGGTAGCTCTTCCACTCCATCACTAGAGTATGGTCGCGCAGAAGTTGAGGGTACTATTACTGCTTACTTCCAAGACATAGACTTTATCAGTCGCTTTATTGACGAAGTAGATACAGCACTAGAAGTTGTTGTGGGTGATGTTGCAGGAAACACACTTACATTCTTGTTCCCTAAGATCAAAGTTAACACAGCAGACGTTGGTGTTGATGGCCCAGAAAGCCGTATGATTACCATGTCTTTTGTTGCTCTGTACGACTCTACAGCACAGACTAACTTCCAAATAACAAGATCAGCTTAATAACAGAATACCTTAGCTAAGGTAGTGGAGGCCCCTGAGTCGGGTCGGGGGTCTTCACGCTAATCAACCCCGACACAACTTCCCCCGAAAAGGAAAACACAATGGACTTAAAAGACCTGACACCGAATTTAGATGATGTTGTTGTTGAGATCAAGCATCCGACAACAGGAGATGTATTAAAGAATGATGACGGTACGGATATGACAATAACTATCCTTGCACCTCATTCTAAAGAGTACAAGAAGGCTCAACATGAGCAAATTAGCAAACGGCTTAAGAAGGCTCAAAAGAGTAAGTCTCAAGATGTTGACTACTCAGACATTGAAGAAGCTACGCTGGAGGTGCTATCTAAAACAACTAAGTCTTGGGACATTACATACGGTGGAGAGAAGCCTAAACTTACTCCCGCTAAGGCAAAAGACCTTTACGAAGAAGTCTTCTGGATTAGAAACCAGATTGAGGAGGTTGTTACTGACACTCTGGATTTTATGAGGCTCTGATCTGTGATCTTGTTGAGTGGGCTGGACATCAGTTTAAACTTAATAGTCCAGATCAGAATGGAACTACAGAACGAGAACATCTTGAACAAGTAGAAAGGCAGATTGGACGTAGAATAGAAGCATTGGAAGCCCCGACACCCTTTCCCATGCTAATATCTCACGTTTGGTCTGCCTTTATTGCTTTAAGCTCTAGCAGGGGGTCAGGCTTTAGTGGCCCAGCACCAATAACCTTTGAGCAAATTAAAGCATGGAAAGACCTTACAGAAACATCTATTGAGCCTTGGGAGATTGAGGCCATTAAGCGAGTAGACTTAGAATATTTAAGGGTGGCAAATGGCTGACGATATCAAACTTGTAATTGGCGTTGATGACAGGGACCTAATAAGGACTCAAAAAGAACAGAAGAAGTTTGAACGCAACCTTCTTATTATTGAAGCCGCCTTTCGTAAGGGTGACATTACTGCAAAAAGGTATTCATCAGAGTTAAACAGACAGGCTAAGAATCTGTCAAGACTTGGTGGAACTTACAAGAAAGCAAACTCTGAAGTTAGAGTTTACGCATCTTCAATAAGAAAGTTAACTGACGATAAACTTAGGTTAACTATGGCCCAGAATGTGGCTGGTAAGTCAACCAATAAGTTTGGTATGTATGCCCAGCAAGTTGGTTATCAGGTAGGTGACTTCTTTGTACAGGTTCAATCTGGAACTTCTGCACTTGTTGCTTTTGGTCAACAGGGTACTCAGTTAGCGGGTCTTCTTCCGGGGGTTTATGGTGCGGTAATTGGAATCTCTTTAGCTGTAGGCACAATGTTACTTCGGTCATTTAATGACGCAAGTGGGGCTGGTAAAAACTTTAGTAAGGCTCTTGAAGATACAGAGTCTGCCATGAAAAAATATTCAGACTTGATAAAAAAAGCCGCTAAAAGCACTAGAGAACTTTCCGAAAGTTTTGGTGGTTTTTCTGACGTAATGAAGTCTGTTCTTTCAGACCTAGAGGGGCTTTCAAAACAAGAGGCCATAAAAAACTTTAAGCAACAGATAGATAATCTGTCTATTGTAAGTCTGGGTTTTAAGGGCACTCTTGTAAAAATTATTGGTGGGGTTCACGGCGCTGCAACAGCAACGAAATTCTTCGCTAAGGAATTAGGACTAACACTAGAACAGTTCACTTCTATTAGTAAACTTTCAGACGCTACCAAGACTGGACCCATTGAAGATCGTGTTAAAGCTGCCTTAAAATTAAGAGATAGTATCTTAGAAGTTACTGGCGGCACTAAAAATATGACAGATAAAATGTCGGAGTATTTTACAAACTTACTTAAGTCTGTGGAAGCTGGGGCAGAGCTTACAGCAATACTTGATGGAACAGCACTTGCTGCGAAAAGACTTAATGCTATAGAAGAACATAGGCTTAATAACACTAAACTATATTATGACTATCAAGAACGATTAAAAAAAATACAAGAGGACCTAGCAAAAGCTGTACAAAAGATAGTTGATAAAAATAAAGAGCTAAATCGTTTATCTGACTTAGAAGTTTCAAACCTAAGTCGAGAAATAGATATGCTGGCTGTAAAATTAACTTTTGGTGAAAAATCCTTAAAGGTTAAAGCGTTAGAAAAATCACAACTTAAAGCTATATTCGATGAACAGCTTAAAGTATTTGAGATTGAAATGCTACGTAAGGGTCATAGCCAAGCAATAGTAGATGGGCTAATAAGACAGAAACAAGCAGCTTTTGGACTTAAGACAGAGTTGCTAGAAGTTGCTGATGCGTCTAGGGAAATAGCAAGACTTGCAGCAATGACAGACAAAGAATACCAAAATATGCTTTACAGCCAAGCATATGCTGCATCTAGGTTAGCTGCACCTAAAACGCCTGTTAAACATAAAGACCCAAAGAAAACGACTAAGAAGACTGAAGCTGAAAAAATTGCTGATACTATAGCAGCGTTTCAAAAGCAACTTGATCTAGAGGACGCACTATTTGGTAAATCTGAAGCTAGACGTAAAGTTCTCCAAGCTCTTGGAGAAGACATTGTTAAAAGTCTTGCTACTAATAACCCAAAGATAGTCTCTGATATGGAAGCTCAGATTGTAGCTAATCAAAAGCTAATAGACCTAGAGCAACAACGACAATCTATAATAGATAGCGTTACAGGTAGTGTAGAGAATGGTATGATGGCAATGGTAGATGGAACCTTGTCAGTCAAAGACGCATTTAAGTCTATGGCCTCTGAGATAATAAAAGAGTTGTACAGGGTACTTGTTGTTCAAAAGTTAGTTGCCGCTGCTAAAACTGCTATTATGGGTTTTGCTGAAGGTGGTGTAATATCTGACGGTAACAAGGTCACAGCATACGCTAACGGTGGTATAGTCGGTAGCCCAACAACATTCCCTATGTCTGGCGGTAAGACTGGTCTTATGGGTGAAGCTGGCCCAGAAGCTATAATGCCACTTAAGCGTGGAGCTAATGGTAAACTAGGCGTTCAGATGGAGGGTGGTAAGGGTGGCGACAACATAGTTATCCATCAGAACTTTAACTTCCAAGCTAATGGTGATGACACTGTAAAGAAACTGATTGCACAGGCTGCACCTAAGATTATGAGCATGACTAAGACCTCCCTGATAGAAGATCGCCGCCGTGGTGGTTCAACTAAAGCCGCATTTGGTTAATAAGGATATAAACTATGGCATTGACTTACCCACTTGCAACACCAACTACTGTGGGTATTGAGAGCATTGAGCTTAGGGCTTCTAACACTGTAGCTGTATCTCAATCTCCCTTTACTTACAAACAGCAGACTATTTCCCACGGTGGGCAAAGATGGGAAGCATCTGTAAATATACCATCTACTCGCCGTGATAAGTCTGCTGAGTGGAAAGCTATGCTAGTTGGTCTAAAGGGTCAAACAGGTACTTTTCTACTGGGGGACCCTGATTATGTTACACCTCAAGGGACTGTAAGCTCATGTGCAGTAACTGGTATTGTTGGCTCCGAAAGTGTTTCTGTTGTAATGACTGGAACATTCAAGGCTGGTGATTACATACAACTTGGTAGTGGTGCAAATTCTAAATTACATCAAGTGTTACAAGATCAAAGCGGGAATGGGACTTTAGAGATTTGGCCTTCGCTTAGAGCTAATTACTCATCGGCAACAGTAGAGTTTAATTCCCCTAAAGGGGTCTTTCGTCTATCAACTAATGTAACCTCATGGTCTATAAACAATGCATCAATGTACGGTATCTCTTTTGATGCTGTAGAAGCTCTAGTGTAAGGAATAAGAACTTGGCCGATAAGAAAATCACCCAACTAGCTAATATTACAGGTGCAGCATTAGCAGACGCAGACGAATTTGTTGTAGTTGATATTAGCTCTGATGAAACAAAATCAATTACTCTAGCAGAGTTTAAAACTGCATTAGACACAGGCTCTGGTTTTGTACGAGTTACTGGCGATACAATGACTGGTGCATTGATCCTTGATGCTAACCCGTCTGCTAACTTAGGGGCCGCTACAAAGCAGTACGTTGACTCTCAGGTTGCTACTGCTGACACTCTAGCAGAGGTTCTGGGCTTAGGTAACACTACTGGCGGTACAAACCTAATAGTGTCTACAGGTGATGAGATAGAGCTTCCAGATGGCTCTAACACTGTACCTTCTATAACTAACACTGGTGATACTAATACAGGTATGTATTTTGGTGCTGCTGACACAGTTAGTTTTACAACTGGTGGGACAAAACGCTTAGATGTACACTCTTATGGCATAAGTGTAATTGGCGCATTAAGCGTAACAGATGCAGCTACAACACGAACTAATTTAGATGTAGACCAAGCTGGTGAAGCACTTGCTTTTGCCATCGCATTGGGCTGATAGGAAAGAACTAAAATGGCAAACGTATTCAAGAATTACACAAGCGCCTCAGTTGGTACTGGCGCAACTACAACTTACACTGTGCCATCATCGACTACATCGGTTATGATTGGTTGTAATTTGGCAAACACAACAGCTTCTCAGATCAAAGTAGATGTACAGGCTGCTGGTGTTTATGTAATAAAAAGTGTCCCAATTCCAAGTGGAGCATCGCTAAGTATCTTAGATGGTAAGATCATCTTAGAGACTACAGACACAGTGATTGTTACATCTGACACTGCATCTTCAACTGACGTTATCGTAAGTGTACTGGAGCAAACATAATGGCTGGATACATTGGAACTAAGTCTGTCTCGCTAAGTACCGATGCGGCAACTATCTCTGGTGACTTAACCATTGGTGGTAACCTGTCACTTGGTGACAACGATAAGGCCATATTTGGTGCTGGCAGTGATCTTGAGATTTACCATGATGGGTCTAATAGTTATATTAAAGACGTTGGCACTGGTAGCTTGAGAATAAAGTCATCAGCAGAATTTTACGTTCAAGATGCTTCTGA
>Ga0114995_10001293_pt1 | contig 17711 bp, 10 predicted proteins | sample ArcticOcean_MG_C_11_FD_87038 | JGI IMG/M metagenome (GOLD analysis project Ga0114995, IMG submission 87038) | Marine microbial communities from western Arctic Ocean - ArcticOcean_MG_CB2_154 | ecosystem: Environmental > Aquatic > Marine > Oceanic | place: Arctic Ocean: Canada Basin | collected... | reverse complement strand
GTGTTAACCCAAGACATGGTTATTGCCATGGCCCCTAGGCCACTCATATTAGCAATGGCCAACCCTACGCCAGAAATTATGCCTGAGTTGGCTATGGCTGTGCGCCCTGATGCTATTGTTGCCACAGGTCGTTCAGACTACCCTAACCAAGTGAATAACGTGCTTTGTTTTCCTTTCATCTTCCGTGGTGCATTAGATTGTGGTGCCACTACTATTAACGAAGAGATGAAGATGGCCTGTGTTAGAGCTATTGCAGACCTGGCCTGTAAGGAAGTTACAGATGTAGTGGCAGCGGCTTACCCAGGTGAAGACTTCCGCTTTGGCCCTGAATACCTTATCCCTAAGCCCTTTGACCCTCGCTTAATAGAAGAGGTGCCAATAGCTGTAGTAAAAGCAGCCATGGAAAGTGGCGTAGCAACACGGCCTATTAAAGATTTAGATGCTTACCGAGTGAAGTTACAAGGATTTGTGAACCAAGCTGGTTTGTTCATGCAGCCTATGATTGAAAAAGCCAAACAAGGCCCTCAGCGCCGAATCATCTATGCAGAAGGCGAGAACGACGATGTGTTGATGTCTATGCAAGCGATGGTAGACGAAGCTGTTGCTAAGCCTATTCTTATTGGTCGCGAAAGCGTGATGCAGTTGGCAATTGATCGGTTGAGTTTACGCTTTAAATTAGGTGAAGAAGTAGAAGTATTTGATCCCAAAGATTGTGACTTACATGATCGCTACTGGCAGCATTACCATACAAAAGTGGGCCGCAAAGGTGTTTCTGTAGAAACTGCAAAACAGGAAATGCGCAATAATCCCACCGCTTTAGCCTCGGTGATGCTGGACTTAAACGAAGCCCATGGCATGATCTGCGGTAAAATCGGACGCTTTGACACTCACTTTAAGACCCTGTTCAACGTGCTTGGGCCTAAGACACCTGACACTCACGTATCAACGGTGTGTGCACTATTGTTGCCTAGTGGCCCACTATTCTTAGCTGATGCGTTCTTAACAATAGACCCAACAGCGCAAGATATTGTGGCCTCTACCGAGGCAAGCATGGACTTTGTGCGTCAGTTTGGTATTAAACCCAAGGTTGCACTGTTGTCTCACTCTAACTTTGGAACATCGAGCGATCATCAGGCCAATAAAATGCGCCAAGCCTCCGCTACCTTGCGCGAACGCTACCCTAACGAAGAAATCGAGGGTGAAATGCATTCATTCACAGCCTTTAATGAACAGTTGCGTCAGACCATTTTCCCCAATTCAAACCTAACTGGTCAACCTAACCTGCTAATTATGCCTAACTTAGATACTGCTAATATTACCTTAGGCCTTATTCGTTCGTTAACCGATGCCCTGCTAATTGGGCCTTTCGTGCATGGTTTAGCTAAACCTGCTCACATTGTCATACCGTCGGTTACAAGCCGTGGCATGTTCGACATGAGTGCAATCACCGCAGCTGATGTAGAGATCCATTGTGAAACCAACGTTTGTAGCCTCTAGGTTATAGTGGAACCCCCATCCTTATCCTTGGGTGGGGGTACCCTATCGTACCGTACAGGGCCGTGCTATTTGTTCGCTATTTTTTGGCGGCTGGTGTGGCCTTTTTCCAATTTTTCTTTCGTTTCGAAAATGTCTTACCTGTTCTTTTGGTGCCCATACCTTTCATACCAGAAAAATTCACTCCGCTTACTTCGTTAATCAACGTACTTAAACCTTGAGTTAAGGGCAGCATAAACTCGCCATACTTCATGGTCTTTTCACTGATGGCTTCTAGCTGAGATTCCCAGTGAGCCGTCATGTCGGGTAATACCATTTGTTCTGGAAGGCTGTTGATGAGTTGGCGGCCAACGTTAGTGGCGTGTATTTCTTTACCTTTACGAGTTAAAAATTGCCGCTTAAATAGTAATTCAATGATGCCTGCTCGCGTGGCTTCTGTGCCAAGGCCATCAGTCTCTCTGAGTATTTTTTTTATTTCTGGGTTAGATACATGTCGAGCAATGCCTGTCATCGCCGCTAGTAATGTAGCGTCTGTAAAATGCTTAGGAGGGCTGGTTTGTTTTTCATCAAGTTTGGCATCAATGCAACTGACTTGATCGCCTTTAGCAACATTAGGTAGTTTTTTACTGGAAAACTCACTATCGCTTCCTTGAGCTTTTGGCTTTGGAAATAACGCTTTCCACCCTTCAGCTAATACGTCTTTTTGCTTGGCTATGAATAAACCACCAGCCACTTCACTGTCGATCTGCTTTTCAGCGTATTCAAAAGGGGGGTAGAACTGGATCAGGTATTGACGAGCAATTAATTCATAGAGGTTTTTCTCATCCTTACTCAGCTTACTGCTATCCATAGATCGTGCTGTGGGAATAATGGCATGGTGAGCACTTACTTTGGCGTCATTCCATGCTTTACCTTTAATTGATAAGTCGGCTTGTATCGCTGCATCTGCTAACGCAGGGCACGTTTTAGCAATAGCTTGAGTTACTTTGTCTTTATCATTTAGGTGCCCCAGAGGAAGATGACGGCTGTCAGAGCGTGGGTAGGTGATTAGTTTATGACGTTCATAAAGTTGCTGACAAACATCCAAGGTTTGTTGTGCACTTAAGCTAAAACGTTTTGAAGCGTCTATTTGAAGTGTAGAAAGGTTGTAGGGTAGTGGGGGTGCTTGCTTCTTTTTATCTTGTTTAACGCCCGTTACTATACCCGTTACTGGACCCGTTACTGGACCCGTTTGATGGGCTACTTTGTTACATACTGTAGATGCTAGCTTATTGGATAATACTCTGCCATCTTCATCCATATAGGGCTCACAAGCCTTACTGGGCTTCCATTGAGCGATGTATTGATCACCTTGAGCAGTTTGTAACGTGACAAAAACCTCATAGAACGCTTTTGATATGAAATTTTCTATACTTTGATCTCTATGAACCACCAAACCCAGAATAGGTGTTTGTACTCTGCCCACTGAAAGTACACCGCTATAGCCTGAGCTTTGTCCTTGCAAGGTGCATAACCTTGTCATATTAATGCCATACAGCCAGTCGGCCCGTGCTCTTGCCAATGCAGAGGTAGCAAGGGGTATAAAATCGGTATTATTACGGAGGTTATTAAGGGACTTTTTGATCGCATCAAGGTTCATGTCATTAATCAAACACCGCTTAGTCGCTTCACGCTTGGCTTTACTGACACCACAATAATTAATCACTTCATCGACTAAAATCTGGCCAACCCGATCAGGGTCTCCTACATTCACTAGTACATCTGCTTGTTTGATGAGTTTTTTCACCGCAGTAAACTGTTTTCTTGTCTGTGGCTTTATTAGGTATTTCCATTCACTGGGAATGATAGGCAGGTGTTCTGTTTTCCATTTTTTATATTCAGGGTTATAAGCTTCTGGTTCTGCTTGTTCCAGTAAGTGACCAATACACCAAGTAACCACGTCTCCAGTAGCCACTGTAATAAACCCATCACCTTTTTGGTGGGGTTTAGGCAGGGCATCAGCGATGGCACGGCCAACACTTGGTTTTTCAGCTATGTATAAAATCACTTCGTGTTTCCTTCATTGTTAGTAAGTTGATGCTGTATTGAATCATTACTCTCCAGCAATACTTGCCTAAATATCTCCACGTTTTCACCCAATTGTTCATCATCGCATCCAGAAAACCCCAATAAAAATCCACATGGGGCTGTATTAACATAGGTAGTGGCATAAGTAGTTGTATGAGTAGTTTTATAAGGAGTTTTATAAGGAGTTTTATAAGGAGTTTTATAAGGAGTTTTATAAGGAGTTGCGTAGCATTTTGACAGAGCAAAAGCGGTGACACCACGACTTTTCAACTTCATAGCAATACTCTGGTCGTCCATGGGTTGGTGGCAATAGGCCACTAAGTGCATACCAGAATCTGGAGCTGTAACAAATAGCCATTGGCTCAAGTGTAGGTTGATCAGCCTACAAAGTTCGTCGCGACGCTGGCGATAAAGCCTGCGCATGCGACCAAGGTGAGGGTTGAAGCTGCGGTCTGTTAAAAACAGACTCAAAGCCGGTTGGATGTGTAATGAGGCCATACCACCAAGTTCTTGTTGAATTTGTAAAAAATCATCCACTAATGGCTCGGGTAGAACCAAATACCCTAAACGAAAGCCTTGAAACATTAGTTTTGAAAAGCTGCCCAACAGGATCACTTTTTGGGTTTGGTCCAAGCTCATTAAGGCGTCTGTTTTTCGCCTTTCGTACGTGTATTCGCTGTCGTAATCGTCTTCTAATAGCCAGCAATTATTGGTCTGTGCGTAGTTTAACCATGCTATTTTTCGTGGCCCGCTCATCGATGTACCTAATGGATACTGCCTACTGGGGCATAAAATGGCTAGGTTGTTAGCCTGTTGATGTGCTTTGGGCAGTTGCGCTCCTTGGGAGTCGACCTCTAAAAACGCTTCATTTAGGCCGAGACTCTTGATGACTTGCCTTTGGAGTGGGTAACCGGGGTTCTCCATATACACTGACTCACCATGGCTCATAAGTGCTTTGCTTATTAAGGAAAGTGAATCTCGTTGGCCTGCAGTAATTACAATTTGGCGCGCATCACATCGTAATCCACGGGTAATGTAAAGGTAATGGCTTAATGTATGACGTAACACGGCATAGCCACCTGGATGTGCGTCATGTAATAAGCTGGGTTCTGGTTTTCGCCATGCTTTAGCCAGACACCTTGCCCATAATGGGAAGGGGAAGTTTTGTGCATCGGGTTCAGAACTAAACCCACTGTTAGTGGGTGTGGCAGGTTTGCTAGTGGCTAATTTAACAGGTGCAAGTGAGCCTTTTGGGTTGGTTTTTCTAATGCCTTGATGAGCTGATACGGGCAGGGTGGTGTTTACGTAAATGCCTGAACCTTGGCGGCTCACTAGTAAGCCTTCTGCAAGTAATTGTTGGTAGGCGTTGGTGCAGGTGGTACGGGACACCTTTATGTCTATGGCTAATTGACGGCTGGAGGGTAACTTACTACTGGGATGCAGGCGCCCAGCAACAATAAATAGGCGTAGTTGATGAATGAGCTGCTGATAGAGCGGCTCTGGGTGATCTATAGACACAGTCACAAGGCTTTCTAATAATAAGTGGTGGCTTTTATCTTTCATTAAATTGGCTATTAAAAATTATATAAAAGTGGCTATTTTTTATAGCCAGTTACTGAGCTATATTGCACCTATTACTTTTCACAATCAATGCATCCACATGCACAGAAGGTTAAATTTATGAGTCAGCATAAGCCTACTCCCCGTACACGTATTAAACGTGGGTTAAAACGTGCCGAATACGACGTAGATAAAGTGAATGCCATTATCGATGAGGCGTTGATTTGTCATGTGGGATTTTTAGTAAAAGGCCAGCCGTTGGTCATTCCTACCTGCCATTGGCGAGAAGGCAATAAGATTTATTGGCATGCCCACAGTAAAGCTCAAAATGTTAATGCCCCTAAAGATAATGAAACTTGCCTCACTATTACCTTATTGGATGGTTTAGTGATGGCCCGTTCGGGGCTTAACCACTCGGTGAATTACCGCTCGGTAATGATCTTTGGCCAACCTCAAAATATTACTGACTCTGGGGAAAAACAACGTCAATTGAAGTTGATGATAGACAAATTCTCTCCAGGTCGTTGGGATCAATTACGGCCTATTACTGATATCGAAGTTTTGGCTACCGGTGTATTGATGATGGATTTGGATGAGGTGTCCTGTAAGGTGCGTAATGGCCCAGCAGTAGATGAGCCGGAAGATGTAAGTTGGCCAGTGTGGGCGGGAGTATTGCCCATCGTGTCAGAATTTAAAGCTGCACAGGCTAATCCTGATACGCAACAAGAGTTTACTGAACCCACTTTACCGAACGGACTTTCTCCTAAACCCTAATATTAAACGGTAAAAGGGTTCCTCAGTGTGGGTATCAGCAGGTTCGGCAGTAGCTTTAGTATTTCTGCCACCACGCATCCCTAGCTATAGGTTCATTGAGTAACTGCATTAGCTCTCCTATGCGAGGGATAACAATAGCCTGGCCTTGCTGTTGAGCCAGCAACGTTGTTTGTTCTGCAGGATCGTCCCATGCATGTAATGACAAGGTAAACGCGCCCCAGTGTACTGGCATCATAATACGGGCATCTAAATCTTGTGCAGCTTGTACGCTTTCGTTTGGCAGCATATGAATGGCCTGCCAGCGATAATTATATTGTCCAGCTTCTATTAAGGCGATATCGATGGGGCCAAAACGTTGGCCAATTTCTTTAAAGTGGGGGCCATAGCCGCTGTCGCCGCTAAAAAATACCCGTTGATCGGGGGCTTCAACCATCCATCCGCCCCAAAGGGTAGAGTTGCTGTTGCCTAAGCGCCTGCCAGAAAAATGGCGAGCAGGGGTGAGCGTTAATTTAATGCCATTTAAATCGGTATCTTGCCACCAATCCATTTCACTAATACGTTCTGGCGCTATGCCCCAATGAAGCAAGTGTTGCCCTACGCCAAGGGGTACGTAGTAGTGCTTAACTTTGTCATCTATGCGCATAATGCTGGGGTAGTCTAAATGGTCGTAGTGATCATGTGAAATAACAACCGCATCAATGGGTGGCAAATTCTCCGGCTCAATGGGTAGTTCATTGCTATAGCGTTTACTACCAAGAGACGGATGAGGGGCTGCTACATCGCTAAATATTGGGTCGAATAATAAGTTTTGTTTGGCAGTTTGTAGTAAAAATGAGGAATGACCAAGCCACATGAGTTGGGTACTAATATCGCTGTTGGCAGCGTTATTGAGTTGCGAAGGATCAGCTTTAACGACGTCAATATTACGCTCTGGGGCTAGATCTTTTGCAGTAATGTAGTCCCATAATGCGCTAGCCATAAAGCCAAAAGATTGGTCCATATTAGTGGGTATTTCATTAACAAATTTGGAGTCCAAAAGGTTGTTTGAGCTGGTGTAAGGTTGCTGCTGTGCAGGGCTCATAGCAGCACCAAATACGGCGGCGCTAGAGTACCAATAATAGACTGCTCCTGCTCCTGCTCCTGCTCCTGCAGCTGTAAGGAGTAAGGCTAGGGTTATAAAAACTATACGGCGCTTTGTCGTTTTAATCATTGAAGTTCAAACCTACGATATCTTTATTTTCTAGAATAGTACGACTATCACCATACAAGGCAAGATGCACCATAACTGCCGCAAGGTGTGATGAAGGGACCGAAAAGTTGGGCCCTAATCGTTTAATTAGCGGGTATATTCTACGATAAATGCGATAGGCAATATTAGGTTCTGTACGAGGTTCATCAGGATAAATATAAGACGGCCGTACACTATGAAAACGACCTAAGCCAAACGCTATTAATTGATTCTCGGCCATGCCTTTATACTTTGCAAAAGATACACTACTTGTTTCTTTTCTATCGGCCCCTTGGCCACTAAGTAAGATAAAACCTGCGCTGGGGTTTGCTTTTAGTAGCTGGCTACCTAGTTGTACCGGCATATCTACAGTAACAGCCTTGAATTGATCGTCTGGCAGGCTGCCGGTGTAAGCGCCAAGACAAAAGATAACCTGATCAATATCAGCTAAAGTACTATGCATATCTTGCCAGTCATTAAAGTCTTCACGGATATGTTCTGTGAGCTTCGGGTGACTGCCCCTACTTGATCGGCGCAATACAGAATGGACCTGATTTACATTTGGATGCTGTAAGCACTGGGCCTCAACGATTTTGCCAATCATGCCACTGGCACCGGTAATTAATATGTTCATGTATGAGAGTAATTTTTCCATGGTTGGTTAACTATAGTTGGTGTTGACCATAGATAGGTTAGATCATACCTAGGTTGGCTCTCAAATAGTGACATTTACACACTTTTTTTACACTGAGTAATGCACGCCTAAATATACAACGAGTGGTTGCATAGAACGCCTGTTTTGGGTGATGATGCCTAATCAACGACGGGCAAGTCCTCAAGGAAAATTCAATGTCTAAACTGCAGTTTAAAAAAGCCTTTACCCAACAAGAGCCGATACCTGAGCAGGCCAAAAAAAGGGTGATGGAGTTGCTTGATTCTGGTCGATTACACCGTTACAACACGGTGGGTGATGAGCTGTCTGATGCTTCCTTGCTGGAACAAGGTTTTGCACGTTATCAAGGGCGTCGGTATTGTTTAGCGTGCACTTCTGGTGGCTATGCTTTGCACATTGCTTTGCGTGCCATGGGGCTAAAAGCAGGTGAAGCGGTGCTAACTAATGCCTATACCTTGGCGCCTGTGCCGGGGGCTATACATGCAGCGGGTGGAAAGCCGGTGTTAGTGGAAATTAATGAGTCATATCATCTAGATTTAGATGACTTAGTGTTAAAAGCTAAAGCCAGTGGTGCTAAAATTTTACTTTTGTCTTTGATGCGTGGACATATCCCTAATATGGATCGGCTTATGGCTTTGTGTAATGAACTAGGCCTGCAAGTACTGGAAGATTGTGCCCATACTATGGGGGGCGCATGGAAAGGGGTTAAATCTGGTAATTTTGGGCAAGTAGCCGCGTTTAGCCTACAAACCTATAAGCACATGAATACTGGCGAGGGCGGCTTAGTTGTTACAGATGATGCCGAAATTGCGGCGCGCCTTATCATGCACTCTGGGTCTTATATGCTTTATGAGCGCCATGGTGCAGCGCCAGCGCCAGAAGTGTTTGAACAAGTGCGGCTAACCAGTGCCAATATGTCTGGCCGTATGGATAACATTAGGGCGGCAATCGGTTTAGCGCAGCTACCAAATTTAGATGAGAATTGTAAGCGCTGGAATAGGCGTTACAGCATTCTTCATAACGCCATTGTAGCTGTGCCTGGGCTGGCTATTCCGGTTAGAGACGCGGGGGAAACTTTTGTAGGAAGTTCTCTTCAGTTTAGGGCGGAAGCCTTAGATATGACGCAAATACCAAGCTTTATTGCAGCTTGTGCAGCACAAGGAGTAGAGCTTAAGTGGTTTGGTGCAGACAAGCCTAATGCATTTACAAGTCGGTATGACAGCTGGCATTACATAGACCCAATGCCGCACTTGCCCAACACCCTTAAGGCCTTAGAAAAAACCCTAGACCTACGAGTGCCGCTCACCTTTGATGATGAAGATTGTTATTTAATTGGTGCTGTAATTGAACAAGTGACGGCTGAGTTCATGGGGCTATAATCAAAAATGGTTCACCCTGTAATCTCCCCATGAGGTAAGGCATTTATTGGGGCGGTCTATTGAGTCCGTTCGATTATTGCATTAAGTCTGGGTATTTTTTATGGTACATACGGCGAAGTGCTATGAAGTGTTTTTCACCTTCTAGCTTGCTCCATTTAATAATGTTGCTACCGAAATTGTTAGCTGCAGCTTCTGGGATAATATTCAGTTCACGTCCCGTATTCATGGCTTTTAACTGAACTTCACAGGCGCGATCTAAGAAATAGAGATCGTCAAAAGCATCCCATAAATAGGGTCTAGAGACGAGGACGCCATGGTTGGCGCACATCAACACATCGTTTTTTTTCAAGCTATCAACAATAGTTCCTCCAATAGCTGGATCAACAGGATCTCCATATACACCAAGATAGGCAATACGTCCTGCAAACCGAAGTGCATGTTGGCTGGACATAGTGACCGTTTGGTCTTTTAGTAATGTCAGTGCCGTTATATTAGGTTGATGCGAATGCAAAATAGCCCTGGCTAGAGGTACTTCACGATGAATTGCCCCATGGATGTTTAAGTTGCTAGCTTCAACTTCGCCAACCCCGGAGATTACATTGCCATTAAAGTCGGATACTAAAAAATCTGAACTTTTAACTTCGGACCAATGTAGGCCATACGGAAGCGCCAGAAAATGTTCGTCACTATCGGGTAACATTGCGGTTAAATGATTTACCACACCTTCATTCCAATTATGCTCCGCCATATAACGGTGTATAAGGGCTAGATCAAATCGCAACTGATTTTCAACTGAGAGGTCGTGAAACATATTTTAAATACCTTTATTTAACATACCTTTATTTAACATACCTTTATTTAACATACCTTTATTTAACATACCTTTATTTAACATACCTTTATTTTGATTACATCCACTACCTAAGTTAGGCGTTGAAAGCACTCTGTACTTGGCTGGGGTTGTCTTTTACGAGAAGTACCAGAACATCAGCAATGATGGCTTATGGGGCGTCTTACCTCACTAGTATCATTAATGTTGTTAGATTCTTCAGCTTAAACAATGGCACATTAAGGTAACAGGTTGCAATGATACATAATGCAGTGTGTCTGCCCTAGTTAATCATGGACAGGCCCGGTGGCATAGTGAATTGGGTCCAATTAAACTAAGAAATACATTATGATTGGTATAACAAGTTGATCTATATAATAACTACAACATTTCATAAGTGGTACTAAGAAAATACTAGCTATGAAACTGTAACGCCAGACTAACTTTTGTGCGTCTGCAGCATGGAGAAATAACATGGCTATGACTAATGCCTTTGACGCCAGCCGCGCCACACTTACCCCCAAAGAGAAGGCGCTGGTTGAACGACGTGACCGTCTGCTTGGCCCTGCTTACCGTTTGTTCTACGAACAGCCGGTGCATATGGTACGGGGTGAAGGTGTTTGGCTTTACGATGCCGACGGGCAGGCTTATCTTGATTGTTACAACAATGTTCCCAGTGTCGGCCATTGCCACCCACAGGTCGTTGAGGCGTTACGGCAACAGGCTGGGATTCTCAACACGCATACGCGATATATCCACGAGATCGTGCTGGATTATGCAGAGCAGTTGCTGTCAACATTTCCTGAAGAACTGGGACATGTGATGTTTACCTGTACTGGCAGCGAGGCTAATGATCTCGCCTACAGAATTGCCAAATACCAGACTGGGGGCACTGGGTTTATTGTCACCGACCTTGCATACCACGGTGGCACCGATGTGATTGCTGCGCTCTCTCCTTCTTTGGGGATTCATGTGGATTTAGGTGAAAATGTGCGCACTATACCTGCACCTGATGGCTATCGCGGTGACCCAGAAGTAGGTAAGGCGTTTGTGGCCAATGTTCGTGTGGCAATTGCTGATATGCAACGTCATGGTATAAAGCCTGCTGCATTACTAATCGATAGTGTTTTCTCCAGTGATGGTGTTTTTTCTGATCATGCAGGGTTCCTTAGGGAAGCGGCCGAAGTTATCCGTGAAGCAGGAGGCCTTTACATTGCCGATGAAGTCCAGTCTGGTTTTGGCCGTACAGGCGAGCATTGGTGGGGTTTTCAGCGTCACAGTGTGATCCCAGATATGGTCACTATAGGCAAGGGTATGGGGGGGCATCCCATTGCCGGATTGGTGGTGCGCCCTGAACTGATGACTGAGCTAGGCAAGTCACGTTATTTCAATACCTTCGGAGGAAATCCTGTGTCATGTGCTGTCGGTAAAGCTGTACTAGATGTCATAGAAAATGAGTCGTTGATTGAGAATGTCAAACAGGTTGGTGCTTACCTAAAGGCAGGCCTGCATAAATTGGCTAAACACCACGATGTGATTGGCGATGTTCGTGGTACAGGCTTTTTTATCGGGGTAGAACTGGTAAAGGATCACAGCAGCCTTGAGCCTGCAACAGAAGAGGCCAATCGAGTGGTCAATGGATTGCGACAAAAGCATGTGCTGATCAGTAGTGCAGGGCCTCATGCGAATATATTAAAGATTCGTCCACCGTTAACGTTTACTCAGCAAGATGCTGACCTGTTTCTACAAACCCTTGATGAAGTGTTGGCCTCACTTTAGCCCCGCATGCATCGTGATTACAGTGAACTCCAGGCTACTGATGAGATAAAGTGATGAGCAATACCAATGTTAACGTCAATGTGTTGAACACATCAGCGCCTAATAATTCGGCTATCTTTGCTGAAAAAGTGGCATACAAATACTATGCCATTAAAGGTCATGCAAGCGTACTGGCGTGCGAGCGTGATCAGATTTTTATGCTGAAGGATGCTGCAGGTATCGGCTATGTGCTGCGTTTCACTAACCCAGTTGAAGATCTCTTGGTAGCCAATTTCCAGACCGAGGCAATGCTACATGTTGCTAAGGTTGATGCAGACATTCTGGTACCACGTATTATCAAAACCATTGATGATAAAGCAGAAGTGCTAGTGCAAATGGAAAATGGGCAGACAAGTTTGGTGAGAATGATCTCGTTCCTTGATGGGGTTCCATTGTCCAAAGTCTACACCCACTCCCCAGAGCAACGACGTGGAATGGCACACAATTTAGCTCGGCTGGATATTGCCCTGCGTAGATTTCATCACCCAGCCGAGGGGCACAAATTACAGTGGGATCTGAAACACGCCTCCGGTTTGCGTGCAATGCTAACCGATATTGGTGACATAGAGGGGCGTATATTGGCTACCCAAGGGCTTGATGCGTTTGAGCGTTTTGCTTTGCCAGTGTTTCCAGGGTTACGTTGTCAGGTGATTCATAATGACCTCAACTACAGCAATGTTATAGTTGATAAAAAGGATCACAATAGCATCATAGGCATTATCGATTTTGGGGATATGGTGCTCGCGCCATTAATCAATGAAGTGGGTGTTGCAGCCGCATATCATGTTGATAATTCAGATGATCCGCTTGCCTTGGTTGCTGAATTTCTTGCCGCCTATCATCAAGTGATACCATTGGAGTCTGTGGAACTTGAGATTCTTTATGACCTCATTGTAGCTCGTTTGGTAACGACCTTGGTGATTACCGAAAGCCGCGCAAAACAGTATCCAGACAATCGAGATTACATTTTACGTAACAATCAGGCTGCAAGGCAGGGGCTTAAAAGGCTGGAAAAAATTGGCCGGAATGAGGGAAGGGCGTACTTGCGAGATGTATGTGATTAAATAAGGGATGGCAGCCTCATTGCGAGGCGAGTAGCAACGTGGCAATCCATAGGCTGAGGATATGGATTGCTTCGCTGCGCTCGCAAATGCGAGAAACCTGCGCTCGCAAAGATGCGATGGTTAACTAGATTTAGGCTTTTGGACGCAGGCCTTTAGGGTCATAGAATCCTTGTAAACTGGCTTGTGCTGAATAGCGTTTTAAGGCAATTTCTATCTCGAAAGTGGCTTTTGATAAGCGAATTGGAGATAGGTTAGGCGCGGTGACATATCCCATGCCAATAGCACTGCCTACGGCGTGGCCGTACATGCCGGAAGTGAGATAACCCACAATTTCACCGTTCATAACAATTGGCTCGTTATGGAAGAGCATTGCTTCAGTGTCATCTAATTTAAACTGCACTAAGCGGCGATCAGTGCCATTAGCTGCCAGTTGTTCCTTATACCCGTTGATACCGAGAAATTCGCTAGCACTAGGCTTAGCTGCCCAGCTAAGGCCAGCTTGAAATAAGTTGTCCTCTGGCCCAACGTCATGGCCCCAGTGTACAAAGCCTTTTTCCATACGTGCACTGTTCACAGCATGCATACCTACATTGCGTATGCCAAATTCGGCACCAGCTTCAAACAAAGCACGGTACACAGTAACGGTGTGTTGGGCTGGAATAAATAACTCCCAGCCTAGTTCGCCAACGTAACTTAAGCGTTGAACCCACATACGGATGCCAGCTACATTCATGATTTTACCGGTGGCAAACGGGAAGGCTTCGTTACTTAAATCCATGTCTGTAACTTTAGATAATACGTCTCGTGCGTGTGGGCCTTGAATAGCCATTGCGCCAAAGTTCATACTGATGTCTTGTAGTAACACATCGTCCATTAGGCGATGATTTAGGTGCCACCAATCTCGTGAATGAGAACTAATACCTGTGATCACCCAATAGGTTTTTTCTCCAGTACGTACAACCGTTACGTCTGCTTCGATGCCTCCGCGGGCGTTAAGAAAGTGGGTGTACACTACTTTGCCTACAGGGATATCGATATTGCCAGAGCAAATGTACTGTAGGTTTTTAGCAGCGGCAGGGCCTGTTACTTCAAACTTACCAAAGGATGACATATCGTAAAGGCCTACACTTTCGCGCATGGCCATGTGTTCTTGTTTGTTGTTTTCAAACCAGTTGGGCTTTTTATAGCTGTATTCGTATTTGGCTTCTTGCCCTGGGTTAGCAAACCAGTTGGCGCGCTCGTAGCCGCACACTTCACCAAAACATGCGCCTGCTTCTGTTAACTCTTGATGTAACGGAGAATGAATTTGGTCACGGGCTGTTTCGTATTGATAAAACGGCCAGTGCATTGCATAGGTATGGCCCAGGGCTTCTGGAATGCGTTCTGCCACATATTCGTCGTGTTGCTGGGCTGGGTGATGGCGACGTAAATCACACTCGGATACGTCTCCGGATGGAAAACCATCAATCATCCAATCGGCCATAATTTTACCCACGCCGCCGCCAGCACCAATGCCTTTGGAGTTCATACCTGCAGCAATAAACAACTTGTCTATTTCAGAGGTAGGGCCAAGCAAGTGCAGGTTGTCGTTAGTGAAACTTTCTGGGCCATTAAACCAAGTGCGGATGCCGGTGGTTTCTAGCTGTGGGAAAGTGTCCATGCTGTTCATTACGTAAGGTTCTACGTGGTCTTGATCGCAAGGGAACTGGTCAAAGCAGAAGTCTTCAGCAATGCGATCCATCGGTAAACCAATGGCGTTATCTTCAAACCAACCTACCAGCATTTTACCAGCGTCTTCTTTAAAATATAGGCCGCGGTCGTAGTCACGTAATACCGGACGTTGGGTTAAACCTTCCATCTCTTCGGTAACAATGTAGGAGTGTTCACAGGTATAGATAGGTAATTGAACGCCTACTGTTTTAGCAAGGTCGCGAGTCCACATGCCGCCACACAAAATCACCTGGTCAACTTCCATGGTGCCTTTATCGGTACGAATGCCTGTAATCACATTATCTTTAGTGATTAACTGTTCCATGATGGTGTTTTCAAAAATTTCCACACCGTTCATACGCGCACCTTTGGCTAATGCCATGGTGGTGTCGATGGGGTTGGTTTGTCCATCATCTGGCGTATATAAGGCGCCTATCACACCTTCGGTATTAATGCCCGGATAAAGCTCAGCTAAGCGGGTGTTGTCGATCATTTCTGATTCCACACCAAATACTTTAGCCATAGACGAAGTGCGTTTGATTTCTTCTAAGCGTGCTTCGGTACGCGCCAATGAAATGCTTCCAATACGCTTGTAGCCTGTAGCTTGCCCTGTTTCTTCTTCTAAACTAGCATATAGCTCGTGGCTGTATTTTGCCAAATTGGTAAGAGTAGGCGTAGGCCATAAAAGGCTAACTAAGCCTGCAGCGTGCCAAGTGGTGCCACAAGTCAGTTGTTTACGTTCTATTAGCACTACGTCTTTAATGCCACGTTTGGCTAAATGGTAGGCTACGGAGGTGCCGATAATGCCGCCACCAATGATGGCAATACGGGCTTTTTCTGGCAATACTTGGGTGTCGCTCATAGCATTCTCGTTTGCCGTGGGAACGCGATGCCCCACGGTGTTTTATTGTTTTTTAGCCGCGTAATAAGCTGTTGTTTGGGTTATACGCAGCGTAGAGTTCTACATGACAATGTCGCGTGCCAATAGAAGTCTCTACGGTAAGTACCTGACCCTCACTACAATGTTGGGGTTTTAGGTAGGCGAATGCTAAGCTTTTTCCTACCCGATAGCCATAGGCACCGCCGGTGATAATTCCGGTAAGGTTACCATTGGCGAATACAGCTTCGTTACCAAAACATTCTGCAGGCACGTCATCATCAAATATTAAGTAGGCTAGCTGTGTAGAAAGGCCATTAGCCTGGCGCTCAAGAATGTTAGCACTACCAATAAATTCACGGCTTAAATCTAAGAAACGATCCATACCGGCTTCTAATGCTGAAATCTCTTCAGTAAATTCAGCGCCATAAGCACGATACATTTTTTCCATACGCATGCTGTTAAAAGCACGAGTACCAAAGTCTCGCAAACCTAAAGGCTTGCCAAACTCCATTAACGACTCATAGATAGAAATAAGCTGCCAAACGGGCATATGTAATTCCCAGCCTAGTTCGCCAGCATAAGACACACGCATGGCAAAAACAGGGGCGGAATCTAGCTGAATAGTTTGGCAAGCAAGCCAAGGGAATGCACCGGTAGAGAGATCGTCTTCACAAATGTGTTCAAGAATTTCACGGGCTTTAGGGCCAGTAAGTAATAAACCGCCCCAGTCTTCCGTAAAATCTTCAAGGGTGACTTCATAATTACCTACATGTTGCTGCATCCACTGCATGTCTTTAATTTGGGAGCCAATGGCTCCCATTAATACAAAGTGGTCTTGGCTGATGCGGCTTACCGTTTGCTCGGCCATGATGCCGCCTTTTTCTGCATGGAAAAGGGTTAGACTAATACGGCCGTCTTTAGCAGGTAGCTTGTTGCAAGATAGGTGATCTAAAAAGGCATAGGCGTCAGGCCCGGTAACGCGGAATTTGGCGGTGCCGCTAATGTCGGTAATACCACAGGTGTTCTGTACCGCAGCACATTCTTCGGCGACTACAACATGTGCTTCGTTGTGGGTCCACGTTCCACTTTCACTACGTACGGCATCGGTTTTAAACCATGCTGGCTTTTCAAAACCTGCGGTAACAAAGTGTACGGCATCTTTTTGCGCCATGATGGTATGTAATGGGCTGGTACGGATAGGGCGTCCATGAGGACGGTTTTCCGTAGGTGAACCACTAGAATACATACGCTCGTAAGACTCAATAGCGCGGGTAATGCAGTAGTTCTTATTAGCCCAATCACCAAAGCGGCGGCTGTCTAAAGAGGCCATGTTAAGTTCTGTTTGGCCGTGTACCATCCACTGAGCCATGTATTTACCAATGCCACCTTGAGCAATGCCTATAGAGGCACCGGTCATATTCCAAAAGTTAGTGAGGCCAGCTACAGGGCCTACTAAAAAGTTATCATCTGGGGTGTGGGTAATAGGGCCATTAATAATAGTTCTAACACCAACTTCCTGGAACAAAGGTACCAGCTCCATGCAACGCTCTAACCAAGGCATTAGGCGCACTAAGTCCCCTGCAAACAATTCACGATCAAAGTTCCAGTCCATGCCGTCAATAGCCCAAGGCTTAGAGCCGCGGGTTTCGTAAGGGCCTACCAATAGGCCATTACCTTCTTGGCGAATGTAAGCAGCAGCGGATGAGTCACGAGTTACTGGTAACTCATTAACCATAGCGGCTAATTCAGGGTGATCTTCTGTAACTAGGTATTGGTGTTCCAGGTTGATAATAGGTACATGCACACCTACCATACGGCCAATTTCTGGGGCGAAACAACCGCCAGCGTTAACCACATGTTCAGCAATAATATTGCCTTGCTCGGTAATGACTTCGTAGCCACCTTGAGGCAAAATATTTATGTCTGTAACGCGGTTAAAGCGGCTAATTTTACCGCCATTGGCACGGGCTAGCTGTGACAAAGGCATCACCACGGCTGTAGGGTCTACATGGCCATCATTTGGGGTGTACAAAATGCAGCGTGCGCCATCAAAGTTCATCACTGGGTTAATGGCGCGAGCTTCTTCAATAGACACCCAGCGCATTTCACAACCAATGTTGTGGGCACGGCTCATTACATTACGGAACCATTGCTCTTCTACTTCAGTATAACCAACACGTAGGCTGCCACACTTGTGGAATGAGGAAGGTAAGCCTGTTTTGGCAGGCAAAATTT
>Ga0114995_10001282_pt1 | contig 17767 bp, 24 predicted proteins | sample ArcticOcean_MG_C_11_FD_87038 | JGI IMG/M metagenome (GOLD analysis project Ga0114995, IMG submission 87038) | Marine microbial communities from western Arctic Ocean - ArcticOcean_MG_CB2_154 | ecosystem: Environmental > Aquatic > Marine > Oceanic | place: Arctic Ocean: Canada Basin | collected... | reverse complement strand
GAACTTGGTTTCTACTTCTATGCCCATTTCAACTGTGTCCAAACTGTCTCCGTGTAAATCATCAATGAAATGGTCTGTTAGATTAATTCTGTCTGCTGGCAGATCAAACTTCTCAGATAACATTTGGATTATTGTGGTTTTAACTTCACTCATTAAAGTTTAAAATCTTTAAGTGTATCTTTGTCTACGTCTTGTTTAAGTCCGCCAATGATGTAACTCTCGACTTCGGTTTCCTGCGGGGCCACCTGTAAGCCTGCAGAACTCAACCAATGTTGTGTCCATGGTAAAGGATTTGCGTTTGCTGGACGATCAAACAGTGGATCAAAACCAATTGATTTGATTCTTTTGTTTGCAACAAATTCAACATACTGTCCTAATAGGTTTTCGTTTAGTCCAATGATTGTGCCTTCTTTCATTAAATGTTTTGCCCATTCTTTTTCTTCTTCAACACACAATTGATACATTTTTACAACTTCATCTTTGCAAGACTCGGCAATTTTCTTCATCTCGCCATCATTGTTGTGCCAGTTCTTTATGATCTGTGTTGTAAGATTCAAGTGTGTTGCTTCATCTCTAGCAATGAAAGATATAATTTTTGCAGAACCTTCCATAAGTTTAAGTTCTCCAAATGCAAATGTACATGCAAAGGAGACATAAAATCGCAATCCTTCAAGTATGTTAACGTTTACCATTGCAAGATACAGTTGTTTCTTAACTTCATCTATAGAGCCTTCGCCTTTAACAAAATAATCCTGTGCAACTTTAGAGAATCTATCATAGTTTTCAGTAACCGAAATGGCTCTTTTTACTATTTGTTCATCGTTTAATATAGTGTCAAACACTTCTGATGGATCAGAATACACATTCTTCATAATGTAAGTGTATGAACGTGAGTGAATTGTTTCCATAAAGTCCCAAGTAATAATACATCCTTCTAGTTCTGGTAAAGAACAATATGGAAGAAATGATAAACATGGACCTCTGCCTTGTACTGAATCCAACAGTGTTTGATATTTCAAGTTGGCAGTAAAGATGTGCTTTTGCTCAGGACGAAAGTTTTGATAGTCTGCTCTATCTTTTTGTAAAGAAATTTCTTCTGGACGCCAAAAATACCCTAGCATCCTTTGAGTAAGTTTGTCTATTTCTGGATATTTAAATGTGTCATATCTCTGTGTGTTTTGATCTTCACCAAAGAACATTGGTTGTTTTGTAAAGTCTACTTCGTTACGATTGAATACTGTTTTGCTCATGTTGTAGTTATATTAAACTATTACTTTTCTTTTGTCAATAAAATACTTTGTATGTAGTTAAGCCAATAATTTCTATCTTTAAGTAGTAGTTGATTTCTTAAAATCCTTAGTGGTAACATGTTTTTTACTCTATCAAGATCAATGCCGACCGACAGTCTTTCTAGTATTTTGAATATTTTTTCTAGTCTAGCATCATCATCAGGAATGTTATCATAACTTTGGTCTACAATGTCTTCAAACATATCTAGTCCCCACTTTTTTAGTAGAGACACTGTACCTGGCACTCCAACAATAATAGGAATAGTGCCATAAAATAAAGCAGATAAACTTTTTTCTGTTGCATGTGGAAACTTATGATCTGCGTAATCCGTCTCAGTTACAATGGTGTACAAACATTTACTGTATAGATGGTCAAGATTCTGGTTCTGATCAAATTCACCAGTTGACTGATCGATAAAAGTGGGTGTAGTAAACCCTGCGTCTGGGATTGCTTGTCTATAACTCCAAAGTGTTTTATCAATCATTTTAGTATCATGCAGTTTTTGAATTACTTTTTGTCTGTGTGGTTTGTGAAAGTTGTTCAAGCATAGAAAATGATACTCTGGTTTAGGACTCCATGTTGGTATTGTTCTACCAATATCACGCAACAGACACCAAAGATAGAAAGGCGCAACAATGTGTTTTATATTGTATTTTTCAAATAAACTTTCGTTGTAAGTGTTATCAAACACAACAGATTTATGTTTGATACCATGCTCTTCTAAATAGTTGTTCAGTTCTGTAAGTTCTTGTGGCTCGTGTATGTGTTCAAAAATTCTACATATAATAATCGAATCATGATTAGATGCTTCTTTTAATTTTTGCTGTAGTGTTTCAACACCGTGTTTGTTTAGTAAATCATCGTATTCAACAATAAAACTACTGTCGAACGGTGTATTAGCAATTAAAGGTATTAGATGTATGCCGCTATATTGCACATGCATCGCAATATTCTTCATATTCTGCATCGCTGGAAAATTCTTCTCTTGGTTTTTGTTCTTCTTCTGCTGATATAGTGTCGTCTATGCCTTGCGGTTGCACAGTTTCTTCTTCGCCTTTGAAATCGTAAGTGTTTTGATAGTAGGATGTTTTCCATCCTAGTTTGTATGTGTTAAGTAGATCTTTTAACATCACACTCATAGGCACTTCGTTATTTTCGAACTGTGTAGGATTGTATGACCAGTTGCCTGATATAGATTGATCAAAAAACTTTTGCATCACTGATACTATATTAATGTATCCTTCGTTGCTTGGCATATCCCAAAGCAAAGTGTAATAGTTTTTAAGTGTTTGATACTGTGGCACCACTTGTTTTAGTGGTCCTTTTTTACTTTTCTTTATGGATAAATGAGCACGTGGAGGTTCAATTCCGTTAGTTGCGTTGCTTACAACAGAAGATGACTCTGATGGCATCTGTGCTGACAGTGTGGAATGTCTTAGACCGTGTGCTTTAATTTGTTTTCTAAGCCATTCCCAATCATATTGATATTCTACTTTTACAATTGAGTCTACTTCTTTTTTATAAGTGTCTATCGGCAGTATGCCATCTGAGTATTTTGTTCTATCAAAATAATCACATGCACCTTTTTCTTTTGCAAGATTATTTGATGCTTTTAACAGATAAAACTGAAATGCTTCTGTAAGTTTATGCGTAAGTTCCCATGCTTTAGGATCATTATATTTGACTTTGTTCTTTGCTAGATAATGTGCAAGACCAATATAGCCTATACCTAATGATCTTCTTGCTTTGGTTGATATTTCTGCTGCCTTCACAGGATAACCTTGGTAGTCAATGATTTGATCCAATGCTCTCACACTCAAATCACAGATAGTTTCTAATTCATCAAGGTCTTTTAATATGCCAACATTGACAGCACTTAAAATACAAAGAGCAATTTCGCCTTCTTCGTCATCTATCTTACTGATTGGTACTGTGGGTAAAGTAATTTCTTGACATAGATTAGACATACGCACAGCATCTTTGAAAGAAGAATGTGTGTTTGCATGGTCAATGTTCATTACATATATTCTGCCTGTTTCTGCACGTTCTTTGAGCAGTTGAGAAAACAGTTCCATTGCTCTGATTTTTTTCTTAGGTGTTTTTCTGTCGTTTTCGTATTTCAAATACAATTCTTCAAACTTGTCATTGTTGATACCAAACACATCATACATGTCTTTAACATCATGTGGTGAAAATAGAGTAATGTCTTCATCTTTTAACAGTCTTTCGTAAAATAATTTACATATTTGTATGGAGTAATCTAGTTTTCGCACACGATTATCTTCAGTGCCTTTGTTGTTTTTTAAAACAAGTATGTCTTCAATTTCTTGATGCCATATAGGAAAATGCACAGTTGCTGAGCCGCCACGTATACCGTTTTGTGTGCATGAACGCACTGTGGCTTCAAAAACTTTTAAGAAAGGAATAACACCTGTGTGTGCAACTTCGCCCCCTCTTATTTTAGAATTGATTCCTCTAATACGACCCAAGTTTAATCCTATTCCTGCTCTTTGTGCAATGTAATATCCCACAGCAGAATTGGAAGAAAAAATAGATGACAGTTTATCATCCACATCAACTAATACGCAAGAAGCAAACTGTTTAATTGGTGTACGCACTCCTCCCATCACAGGAGTAGGAATGTTTATTTGGAATGTTGATATTGCATCATAATATTTTTTTACGTAAGACAATCTTGTGTCTGCAGAATAATTTGCAAACAGAGTTGCGGCTATCATCATGTACATGTGTTGTGGAGTTTCATACACTTGTCCTGTGCTTCTATCTTGCACAAGATATTTGTCCATCACTTGTCTTAGACCTGCGAATGTAAATTCTAAATCTCTATCATGCTTAACCCATGTGTTTAGTTTTTTTAATTCTGTTTCTGTATAATTTTCTAAAATTTGTTTATCATACACACCACGATTTACATTTTCATTGATCACTTCTACAAAGTGCTTAGGTTGAAACTGACTGAATACTTCTTTGTAAATATTCCACAGTAAAAGTCTTGCGGCTGCATACTGATAGTTGGGTGCTTCTAATGTTATTAAGTCATTAGCAGAACGTATTAATATGTCCTGTATGTCTGTTGATGTCATACCAGTAGTAAACTGTATTTGTGAATTCATTTCTATCTGTGACGCACTCACCCCTGAAAGACCATCGCATGCCTGTTCAACTACGAAGTGCATTTTGTTAATATCTAAGGGTTCTTTGGAGCCATCACGTTTGGTTATTTGTATTTCTGTTGCTTTGTTCATGTTTATGTTTGGATAAGTGTCTTACTTATTATAAAGTCAAAAGGCTCTTTAGTAAACGATAATTTTTAACAGTTGTGTGGATAATTAGTCTTAGATATAATACAGCGTTCTATATTTAAAAGTAGCAGTTGAGCCTGTGCTGGTTGTTGCATACTGTACTGTGCCATTTTCAAGCACAGAAAGTGTTACACCAATTGCACCGTTCTCAGTAAACTCATCAGAGAATTGCACATCATTTACTGTGCTGGTGATTGTTAATTTGCCTATACGGAAGTTGGTGCCTCTTTTGATTTGATACTCTATAAACACAGTTGGTTCGTTTTGGTTGTCTATCTGTACAGCGTTAGTGGTGAATGGATCGATTAAATTTATTGCTGTTTGATTATCACCAAGCGTAATTGCGTTTGCTATTGGAGTTTCATAGTAAGCACTTCCGCCTATGTTTGCTTGTTTGCCAGGTCTGTGAAAATAGTTTCCGTAAGCAAAGTTATTGGCATGATCAAACTGTATGCAAGGAAGTTCTGCAGAATCATCTGAATTAGCGCCAACATCTCTGAAAGAACAGCCGGCAATAATGTTACCATCAGGAGTACCGCCAGCATCATAAATTTTAACTGCTTCTGCATCAATCTTGTCAAACCTGCAACCTTCAATTAATACTCCAGAAGGGCCATCAATCTTGTTCACAGTGGAACCGTCGGTGGCTTCACCTAAATTAAATGCACGATACAGTATTGTAAACTCGCAACCTAAAAATAACACATCTTGAACATCCTCATCAATGTTTACAGCATACTCTGATTGTGTGAAGTGACAGTTAATGAAACTGATCTGTTTGGTTTGCAAAGCATTTGTAGATTTAATTTCAATAAGACCAACAGGATCTTCAGAAAGACCTTCCTGTTGTGTGTATATGCTAGTAAAAGCACACGCATCAAAGTTAACGTGTTCAGCCTGTGATATGATCACAGCACTGACTTTGTTGTCCATCTCAAACCCTATTGACTGTATATTAATGTCCATAGGTTTTTCTGCACCGCCACTGCCTATGTCTGCACTAGTGTGTCCTTGAGAGTCTGCTGTTTCCATAAGTTTATTTTGTGAACTGTCTGTAAGTCTAAATATTGAGCAATGAGCACCGTCACCTACAAGGTCTAGGTGTGGGTAAAGTTTTATTGTGCCACTGTTTACAATGTACACACCACCGGGTACATAAATTTTTCTTTTTTCTTTGCCTGTGGTTTCAACAGTGAGTGTATTTTCTATTGCTCTGTTGATGGCGGCAGTATCATCAGTTGTTCCGTCACCCACAGCACCAAAGTCTTTAACACTAATAAAGTCGTCTAGTTTTTTTTGCAAAGTTCTTACAATAGGTGCATTGCTGTCTACACCTGTCACTACAGGAGCGTTGGTGTTGCCTCTTAGAGTATAAGTGTTTGCAGTTGTTAAAATATTATCGTCTTCAGTGATAATTTTGGTGTTGCCAATTTCAGGTGCGCCATCTGTTACAGTGCCATTTCCTATAAACAGTTCTTGTGTGTCCACTGCCCAACCAAATTCTCCGGCTGCGAGTTGTGGTAAAGACTCTTTTAACCCTCTACGGTGTTGTATGCGGCTGATTTGAGTGATGGCCATTTGTTTTATTTATAGTTTATAGAACTGCTCTACTCGAGCGAGCCACTTGTTTAGCCAATATTCGTAGTGACTTGGTTCTAGATCAAACTGCTGATAGTTTAGATCACGTGAACACATAAAGATGTGTCCTTCACGTATTTTTGTACCATACACTTCGTTGTGTGCTTCTGCATAGGCAACTAGTTGCAGATAGTAATCTTCAACCCAGTCTTTTTTCTTTGGTTTGTTCGTTTGTTTGAAATCACAAATTGCAGGATTACCTTTGTACACAGCCACCAAATCTGCAGTGCCTGAATATAGACCAGGGAAATACAATGATTGTTCAATGCCCCACACTTCATCCACTTGTGTTAGTGCGTTTTGTATTATAATGTCGGCCATCTTGTTTGCTTGTTGATGCACAAGATTTGTGCCTGGGATTCTTGTTTCTCCTACCAAAAATCTTTCTAAATTATTGTGCATGGCTGAACCAACTCCACTTGCTTCTCTAACCACTCGTTGTGCTTCTTGTTCGCCGACTCGTTTTTTCCATTCATCTAAATGGGTCATGTCTTTTGTTTTTGATAGGATTGTGGTCACTGATGGTACTTTATTACCGTCCGGTAATTGATACACTCTTGATCCTTCAAGATTGATTTGTTTTAATGTGTGGTAATCGTGTGTTTGTACAAACGGTGGTGCTTTTATATCATTGGTATTCAAAATTTTGAAACTCCTTATATTTGTTTAACAGAGTTGCTCCGTTTTTAAGATGAAAACTGGTTGCCATTTCTGTGCAAGGTGACAAAGTTACAAATCTTTTGATGTCAGAGTTATTCTGTTCGATGTGTTCTTTTACTCTAAGTATAATCTCTGTGCCGGCACCTTTGGTGTAACTCCACACGGTGTAAAAAGTTGCCACTGTGTTGCCTGTGATTCTTAATTCATCTTCGTTGGTAGGTACTTGATCGTTGTAAGCCACACAGATTATAGCATCTACACTTTTGCCATTGTAAGTGTGAACAAATGTTTGATTGGGTGTGTGAACTCTGAAAGCAGGTTCAATGTGTGGTCTAACTGGATCTCGAGTAAAAAGTTGGTGTTCGTGGGGTTCTATCAGTCTAATCATAAAAAATAGTATACACTATTATGAGCGTTTTTTCAATGCTCTTTTGGCCATTTTACTTACTTCATCATTGCCGTTGATATCCATCATGTTGCCGTCCTTAGGCTCAACAACTGTGTCCAAAGTAATTTTAGTTCCGTCAAACGATTTGATTAAATTTTTAATGATAGGATTAGACATCATGGCTTTTATAGTATCGGGATTTATGTCTAGTCCCCTATCGTCCATAAAGTCTGATAGTGCATCTATAGGAAGTTGAGCGCCTAATTTTCTTGCATCTGCTTCTTGTTTGAAGTATTGTAATACAGAGGCGAGTTCCTGTGCATAGTTTTCTACTTCCAAAATAAGCATGAAATTATCTTTCTGCTCTGCCTAAAGGTTCTTCACCACCGGCAGCAGGTTCAGACGCACCAAAGTCACCTTCGATGTCTGCATCACTTTCGATGTCTGCATCACTTTCGATGTCTGCATCCATGTCGATGTCTGAGTCACCAACCATCGGTGCAGGAGTTTCTCCTTTAACGATTGCAACTGAATCTTGTGCACCTTGTCTTGCTGTACCAAGTGCATCTTCCAGTGCCTGTAATGTTGGCACAATTTGATTTTGGAATGACATTGCTTGTTCTTGTCCAAGTTCATTTGTCATTCTATCAACAAGTTCTAGCACAGATGATGATTTGATTTCTGCAATCTTTTCATACATGTCTGTAATTTGATCTACTACATCCTGTGAAGCAAGTAGAATTTCTGAAGTTTCCATTTCGTTCTCTAATAGAGATCTTAATGCTTTTGAATAAGCGTTGGATTCATTGCGTCCAACGATTTTCTGTAGGTTATTGAATCTAGTCACTGCTGACGCTCCTCCTCTGATAAATGTGTCTAGTTTGTCTATGATGGGCATAAAGCCTTTCATAAGTGGGGCTGGCACTGAACGCCCTGCTTTTGCTAATTCCAATGCTCTTTTTGCTTCGGAAAAATTTGTATTACCTACCAACAGTCTTAGAGCCGCCATCTCTTTGGCACCTAATCTATATGGCGTTTCTGTAACTTGTCCTGTGATGGCTGTTCTCATTGCCTCAGTGACTGCTGTTAAATCTTTAACAAGTTGTTCGATTTCTTTTTTTCTTTTAGGATATTTTTTTTCGAGTTCTTGTTTGTTCATGCCATTCTGCATGTCTTGTACAAGTTTTTTAAATTCAGGAGCAACCATGTCATCTAGATCGCCGTCACTTTCGCCCATGCTTTTTACTGCTCTAATATCTACTTCGAATTTATTACCATCTCTATCTGTGTAAGTGATGCTAGTTTCATTCTCATTTCCACCACCGCCTGTTACAGTGTAACCTTTGCTCATTAAATATTTGTGAAATGCTTTAGCATCATTATTTTGATCTTCCATGCTAACCTTTTGTCCAACTTTGGCTTGCACTGGATTGTTTGAATTGTTTTGATCTTTTGCTTTGATCGAAAGATTGCCTTGCTCGTCTGTGTCAACATCTACACTTTTTGAATCAACTTTTGTTGTGACGCCTGGTTTTGTTGGATCTTCAATCTCTATCTCGTTGCCTGTTATCTTTTTTACACGCATTTCTTGTTCTTTTACAATCGCATCATGAAGAAGTTTATTTTCAAGGTATTTTGGATTTTGTGAGTTAGAGTTAAATGCCATCGCTGTTTCAAATGCTTTCATCGAATCTTTTACTGATTCTCTAAACAGTTGTAATGTAGTGTCCTCAATGTCTGAAAGGTTGATCTCTTGACCAAATCTTTCTGCTATAATCTTGCTCAATCTAGAGGAAGAAAAGTAATCAATGTTATCTAATTTCATGGTGCTACGATTATTTATAAAAGGTACCTGTTCATTTTAGAGGGTCATGGATTTATAATAGACATTAATTTTATCGTCAATTAACTTCAGTCTGTCTTGTACAAACTCTATTGCTTCTTTATTTGGATTCTTTTTGAGTTTTAATCGTAGATATTCACAGAATAACGGACCAAACTCTTTGTCTAATTTCAATAATTGGTTTAATTTTTTACGTAAAGTCTCTGTAAACTGGTTGCTGATAGTAGCAATGCACACAGCCACCTTGTAATTAGCAATATCTTTTTTAATAGGTATCCTGTGTTTGCTGAAAACATCATATGTGTGTGTGTGATTACGAATCACAGCACAATCACCAACTATGACACCATTTTTTATGGATTTAGGCACATATTTTATAATATCAGTTGAGCGAGTTAATCGCCATATGCATCTTCTGATAAAGCTCTCAATACGTTTGATTTGCACCATGGTTGAATATCGGGGTTCTTTGTCCTACTCTTATCATATACTACAAGATGTTTGCGCCAAAGTAAATCGATTACTGTCCAATCATCTATTGTAAACATTTCCACTGTGTGGTTTTCGTCTACTAACTTGTTTAGTATAGTTTCTTCACTAGAGTCTAGTGATATGGCGTAATATTTAAATTTTACTCTCAAAGTTATCTTCTTTTGTTCAATACTCTGAGTCTACGTGATGCTGGATTAGAACGTTTGGTACGCTTGGCCTTACGCACCATCACTGAGCCTTTGCGAGCCCTAAGTTGTTTCATTCTAATTCTTGCTTTGATGTTAATCGGTTTGTAACACTGATCTGGTTTGGCAACAATTCTGCCTTTTCTTTGGCCACTTGTACAACGGTACTTTCTAACAACCTGAATGCCTTTACGACCCCAGATTTGTTTTTCATCTAAGATCTCCTCTGCAAAAACTTCAAAAATTTTCATAAACTTGGTAATATTAAGATGGCGGCAATCACTGTGGACAGTATGCCACCTATCACTGTGGCTGTTGCACCTATTATAACTTTGGATGTTCTTTTAGATTCCGACACCATAACATCTTTTAGGCTGTTCACAGCGGTTTCAACATTTTCTAATCTCTGTTCCAAACGATAATATCTTTCTGCACAAAGATCTACATGTGCTTCTAAACTTTTCTTTTCCGAGTCGTATTGTAGTGCAGTTCTTATCATAATTCACAGCGTCCTTCCTAACGCTCTATTAGGTGCCTTGTTGCCTATGTTTGCCGTGATCTTGTTGCCTACGATAATATTTATCAAAGGTCTTGTAGATAAAAGTACAAGTTTTTAGTTTTTGCATTTTTGGTATCAAACACTGCTGGATTAATTGTGACAGAATCCATAAGAGAAGTGATCACTGGTACTTGATGCAAATCGTCAATGAGTCCTCCTAGTGGTCCTGATTTGTTTCCATACACCGCCATCTGTTCCACAACAAAAGACACCATCCAAACATTTTGTTGGCCGCCAAAGTCTTCTCCAAAATTGTAGTCCTCCATAGATTGATATCCCATTGTGGTGTATGTGTAACTGAGTGGATTGGCACGCAAGGCAATGGTTTGCAACAGCGTATTATAGTTCTGTTGTTGTAGTGCAGAAGTGTCGGACACATCTACTAATGTGTAGGCTACAATGTGTTGATGCATACAAGTATTTTATAGTAAAAGGAAGTAAGAGTAAAGCGGTTCTGGAATAGAACCGCTCTAACGTGTTTATTATTATATTGCGGCCGCTGTTAAGATACCGTAGTCTGTATCAGTTACAGTAGCACTTGAGATTGTTGCAGTCACACCTGGTGAAGATGTACCGTTAAGTAATCTGATGTCTACTTGTAGTACTGCCGCTGTTGGCGCAGTGTCTGCTCTTACAATGTAAGATTTCTGTGTGCCTGAGTCTGCTAAAGGACCTTCTGCTAGAATGTTACAGTGTTGTTCAATTGTCTGTCTTACTAATTCAAGACCTGCAACGTCTGAACTTGCAGATGGGTCACCTACTTCAGACGCCATTGTGTTAATAAAGTCTACTGTGAACATTTTATACTCTGGGTATCCATGTTCGATATTAGTCTTGTGACTAAAGTTGTTTTTTGCTATTGGCATTGTTTTATCTCCTTGGTTCTCGCTCCGAGAACGTTTGCAAATATTTAGTTGGCATTTGGGAGTTTAAAGTGAGTGTTTAAGGGCGATGCATAACACCGCCCTTCGATATGTTATTAAGCGGCTTCTACAGCCACATCAGGAGTGACCACGCCAGTTTGCCATGCTAGTAAAATTACTACCGCAACAACTGCCGCCCATACCCATTTGTTTTTAATCCAGTTCATGATTGCTCCTTATTTGTTCTTGTAGATATTGTACAAGATCCAAACTGCTACTAACCCAATTAAGCCTTGTGAACTCAATGAACCTAGTAAACTTTGGATGTTTCCTATTACCGAAATGTTAGGCCAAAAAGGAATTCCTTGACCGTTGAATAGTATCTCCAGGACAATGCCCAGAGCAAGTAATGATACACCAACATCTGCTAACGCTGATGACCATGATTTGATAGATTTTAATATCTCCATCTTGTCTCCTATAAACTGACTTATTGTATCAGTAACTATTATTATATGGTCTACAAAAAAAAATTAACATACCTTATTTGGTTTTAGATGCCTGCAGACTGTGAAAAAAATTTAATATAGTCATAAAAAAAGGGGGAATAAACCCCCTTTTAAATTAGTTTTCAGTGCAGATTATACTGCGCCTCTTCCATCAAACATTCCGATAAGAGTAGATGTAGCATCTGCTAAAACGTTTGATCCTTCAGCTGGCAGTGTTCTGATGATCACACCAACATCATTTGTTGTTGAGTCATCTGATAGGATCGCTTCAATGTCTGCTTTTAGGTCTGCGATTGCACCTGTTTGAGCAGTTGTTCCTGATGTTGATGCACCTGCTGATGCTGGCTCATCAAAATTTTCAATACCACCTTCAACGATGTACTGGTACACGTCAATTGATGCACCATCGTCGATTCCTGATGCGGCTGTGTTATCAATAGTATTTGCTGTTCTATTTAAGTAGTAAGAACATGCTAGTAATGATCCACCGTTTCCAGCGCCTGATTGGATGACTTGTGTGATTTGTTGGAAAATAGATCCTTCTGATTCTGGGGTTGTTGCTGTTTCGTCGATTGTATTATGGAACACAACTTCGATAAAAGTTAAATCTTTACCACTGAAAGATTGTCTTCTTATCACGTTTGTGCTTCTGTTTTTGCTTATAGGCATTTTTAGAGTACTCCTTTATTTTTATATTCTCTTTTTTGCAAAAAGTTTACTAATACTTATCTGTCACTCTACTGAATACGTTGATATACCCTGAGAAATTGTGCGGAACAGCCTGTTTATACGGGTTTATTCAGCGGCCCACTGTTTTTGTGCATTTAAATTTGCACGAGAAAAATCTAATCTATCTATAAGTTTAGTTGCTTGACCATCACTGTCTATGGCCACATATCCTTCTGGATTTGTTACTTTATAGCCTTGATCAGTTTTTATAAATTGTTTTGTTGCTTGGACACTGTTTATTTTTTTAAGTATTTGATTTTTTAGTATCACAGTTTGATTGTGTATTTTAATAATATCTTCTACGCCTTGTTGGTTTTCAGCAAACAGTTTGCCCATAATAGCAACCATTTGATCTCTTTTGTCTTTTGCTTTGTCAGTTTTTAATTTTTCTTTGGCCTGTGCTTGTACGTCTCTGTAATAGTTTAGATATTTCTGCATCATCTGTTTAGGCTCCTGTACCAATTTACCGCCTCGTACCATTTTGTTGATGAACTGCAACATATACTGCACAAATTCTTTGTTAGTGGACAGTTTCATCCACAACGGCATAGGAACTCTGTCTGCTAGACCATCTAGTTGTGCAATCGACGTTTTCAATACTCTTACTTCGTTTTCTGTAAAGGTTACCCCAGATGCGTCCTTGTAGTATGCATCATCATACCAGACAGAACCGTCACCTCCAAAATTAGACACGTCAACTCCGAATGTAGCATTCATGTTGTCTAATGAATCTCCTTCATAGGCTGTGTGGAACACAATGCCTATTTTGGCTGTGGTAACTTGTTTGTACAGTTTAGAATTTTTTTGAACAGCATAGGTAATTGTATTCGGAGTAAATGTTATAAACGGTTCGTCGTCTATTCTTTCAGGTTTAAGATCACCTGGAGTAAACATTAGATCTCCTTGCACAATACCTGGAATAGTTAGTTTTTCAAGATACCTATGAGCATATTTTAATTTTTTGTTAAGTCCGTCGGCTGGGTGATTTTTATCTATGTCAGCAAAGGTGTAATTTACCTTGGGTATTTTTGAATTGAACACTGCTTTTGTGCCTACAAAGAACTTGCCGTTTAGAGGATCTTTGCCACAAACAATTGCAGGTGCACCGTCCCATTTAACTGTGGCTCTAACTGTTGCGTTAGATGAACCACCTAGCATGTCAACAAGACCGCTGAGATATCTCACTGCTGATTTTGCACCCACTAAGCCGTTGCGAATTATATCTTCTTCAATGTGATAAAGATGCACATTGACATCTTCAGTTAAAAATTGACTAAGTCTCATCTTTTCTTGCTAGGCTACGATAGAATTTTTTTGAATCCAGTGATTTGAGTGAATTAATAAACTTCTTATGCAGATCTACTGCCTCTTCCTTGGTGTATACTTTGTAGAATTCTTGCACTATATTGATAGCAGACTCTAAAACATGTTGGCTTTTGCTTTCTACTATATTTTTTCTAGTCGACCCGGGTGCGGCTGTGGAAATTTCTTCTAAAATTGATCGGGTGGTTTGCTTCATATCTATATTTAACCTACTTATAAATATTGCAAAGCAACACAGAATAGGTATCAAAATGAATTATACTTTGAAAAAATCAATAAGTCAACTTCCACTTAAAACTAAGCAGGGGTTATTTGCTCGTTTGTCAGAAATTGCGTACAATGATAAAAAAACTGCTACAGCATATGCTAAAACTATAGGGTTCACTAAAGTTAAATTCTTTGACATAGGCGGCGCTCAAGCATACCTGTTTTCAAACAAAGACGACTGCGTGGTAGCATGTCGTGGCACACAGCCTACACAATGGAATGATATCAAAGCAGATCTTAATGCACTAATGGTTAAATCAGACACTGTGGGCAAAGTACATTTGGGATTCAAACGTGAAGTAGATGATATTTGGGCAGAACTAGAATCTAGTATCTATAAAATTGGTGCAAAGAAAACCCACAAACAGGAGATTTGGTTTACAGGCCATTCACTGGGAGCAGCCATGGCCACAATCATTGCTTCTAGATGTTATGAAGATCTAAAATGTCCGGATCCACAGGAACTGTACACATACGGGTCACCAAGAGTGGGCAATAAAACCTTTGTTAAAACTTTATCAGTAAAGCATCACAGACACGTCAACAATAACGATATTGTTACAAGAGTGCCGCTTTGGTTCATGGGTTATAGACATGACGGAGAACTGCACTACTTCAATTGCAATGGCAAAGAAGTAAAACTCACAGGATGGAGCAAGGCCAAAGACAGACTCATTGGCATGTGGCGTGGACTTAAAAATCTATCAATTGATTCTTTCAGCGATCATGCAATTGGTCAATATGCTGAACAGTGTGAGCGTTAAGAATAATCTTTAAGAGGCCCGCCATACTGCTTGCCTTTGATCTTTTTACCACTAACCGTAACTCTTTTAGAACCTATCTTGTGAGATTTTTTCCCATCTCTGGCTCTGTATCCTTGTGATTTACATGAAGCCAACCATGATGAAGGCAGTGCAGAATCAGGTTTCGAAGACCTGCAAACTTTGGCTGGTGCTGGTCCTATTACTTCTAGTGCTTTCATCGTGATATTTATTGCTTCACAGGGCACCATATAAGTATTTGCATGGCAGTCACAGTAACATGGGATACATGGTTATCGGATCAAGAAATAGAACAACAATTTGATGCCACTACAAGATTCTGTTTGATTTGGGATCATCCTAATGAGCCTGGTGGTGGCACCGCATATGGATATCAAGCAGAAATTTTAGACAGAGGGTTTACTTTTATGGATCAGATGATGACCACATATCGCAATGTGCAGTTCCTTACCAAATGGTGGCATCCTAAAATGAAAGACTACGACAATGTTGCATTTTATCCTGGCGGAAGTTTTCTGTTTCTTCAGCCTCAGTTTCCAAATCGGCCTCTCAACCTACCAATTCATTATAATAAAACTGTTGAATGTATGGTTAGTGGTGGCACAAAAAGAATCAATAGGATACTTGCAGGTTATTGGTTGGCCAAACACATGCCCAAAGAAAAACTTTTAAGCAATTGGCAAGAAGTGTCAGAGTTACATGAAGTTGTTGAAGTGATCAATAGATCGCCTTATTACAAAAAGTCCCACATCAAACATAAAAGATTTTTGCCCACAACCTTCATACCAAGACCTGCAGGCACTCAGGCAGAAAGAATATTACACCTGTTTTTAAATCACCAGGTGCCGAACTATCATAACAGATCATTTGTGTGTATGGTGCCTGAGTCAGTTGGTGTAGAGTTAGGTTGTATTCTCACTGAAAAAACAATCAAAGCATTTGCTGGCAAGAACTTTTTACTATCATTGGGCAATTATAAAGTAAATGAACTACTAAAAGACTTGGGGTTTGAAACATTCGATCATTTGTTGGACAATTCACATCTTGATTTGCAAGATAGATACGGCATGACCATCTGCGGATTAGAAAACAACAAAGAGTTAATGTGTGATTTTGATAGACTACAGACAGCATACCATGAAAACATACAGATGATTGAACACAACTACAACTTGGCCACAAAAAGCAACTCTTTAATATACAAATACAAGAAAGAAATTCAACTACTGCGAGAGATGAAAAAATATCTTATAGATGACTCGGGTGAATTAGCCTGCAATGATTTAGCTTGCGAAACATTCGAAGGTCTTTGGACATAGGCCCCGCTATTGCACATAGGCCCCGCTATTAGGTATTGACCTATCTGAGGCCTTTAATTTTTCTTGCCTTGGATCTTCTAAGTGGATTGACTTTTTTTAGGATTTTGGTCACCGGAGAGGTTCTCATAGTACTTGCTCTTTTAACAGCGGCTTGGCCTCCTCTTTGTTTTCTAGTTCTCTTGGCATTTATCCTTCGTTGAATGTCGATAGGCTTGTTGCAAGTGGCTGGGTCTGCAACAACACGTCCTTTTCTAGGACCTGAAGTGCATCTAAATTTTCTTTTTATTTTTGTGGTATTGCCACCACGTCTATCACGTGCAAAAACACCTCTGGATGCTTCTTCAACATGATCAAATAATTCAAAAATCTTCATCAGTGCTATTTATAGGATGTCAGTACAGGCGTCAGTACACCTGTCAGTACACCTGTCAGTACACCTGTCAGTACACCTGTCAGTACACCTGTCAGTACACCTGTCAGTACACAAGAGTTGGATAGGTTGCAATCTGATGAAACAATATTGCCCAGATCAATATGGTCATCATGATGGTAAAAAATTCTTTCATAATTTTTGTTGGTATTTTGTTTGGTCACAAGTTACCACCATCTTCCAGCCTCCTTCACCAGATACATTTTCCGAGGCATGTCCATTCGTCTAGACGGCCTCTTGTTAAGATATTAAACTCAAGATAAAATACTGTCAACCATCCATGATCAACAGATGTTAGTGGGTTGACAGTTTTGGTAATGGACTTATTATAAGAGTATGAACAACGCACAAGGAGGTCAAATGTTGACATATAAAAACAAAAAGGCAGACGATAACTTGACTACATTTATTATGGGGTCAGACAATCCGGAATTTTCAGTTAGGTTTGAAAAGTTTATGCAGGCCGTGGAAATCCTCAACAACGAACACACACAGAGGTGGACTCATCTACACACAAGAAATCCTCGTGTTGAAGCAACCTGGGGCAAGAAGTACATTAAATTGACCTACAGAGAGTCAGGTCATGGTAGAGTGTATGGGTTTGTTGATATGACCAATGGTAACATTCTTTATCCTGCAGGCTATAACCAACCAACCAAAAAGAATCCAAGAGGTAATATTTGGAACGATGACTATGGCGTCAAATGTTTAGGTGACTATGGTGTTGGATATGCTGGACAAACTTTCCCAAATGATTGGATTGTGGAGATTGTAAATGGTGAGTAAAACTGTCTTTATAATAGGAGCCATGGCAGTGGGCATTATATTTGCCTCTTATACTTTGGATTTGAAAAAGTATAAGATTGAAACTGAGTATTGTTTCGGTGATGAATGTATGACCATGGTTCAAGAAGATTTTGTGATGTCTAAGAAAGAATGCGAAGAAGTAAGACAAGATCTTGAAGATGAATTTGCCGATCAGTCAATAGATGTGCGATGCGTCGCAGAGGTTGACACTCTTGGTAATGATCATACAATAGTATTAACAAACTAAAAAGGACTAGGAGGTCTAAACATGATACAGAAATACAACTTTAAAAGAGGGGAACTTATAGAAGCCATCCACTCAATGAGCAAAGATGATCTTGATTTGGTTATCGAAGCGGT
>Ga0114995_10001279_pt1 | contig 17781 bp, 17 predicted proteins | sample ArcticOcean_MG_C_11_FD_87038 | JGI IMG/M metagenome (GOLD analysis project Ga0114995, IMG submission 87038) | Marine microbial communities from western Arctic Ocean - ArcticOcean_MG_CB2_154 | ecosystem: Environmental > Aquatic > Marine > Oceanic | place: Arctic Ocean: Canada Basin | collected... | reverse complement strand
GTTTTGGACAAAATAAGATCCTACAGTATACTCTCTAAAAGAGAGGGTAATAACGGTGAAATTAGTAGAAGGGATATAGCCCTAATTAGTGGGAGAGATAAATCATCTCCTAAGAAGGGGAATGGATCTAAAATATACCATTACGGCCCTGTCATTAGACAAGACCTTATGTATGCACTTAAAAATTAACGTAACAAAAATATGACCCCTACGAACAGTTTAGTACACAATAAAAAATCAACTTACAAAGCTTGTTGCAGTTGTATGAAGAATATCCCTGAATTTATGGGTATTAACTGTATAAGTAACTCTAAGAACATTTACTTTAGATGTTCTAGATGCGATAGAAGAACCAGAAAATTAGAGTCAAAGAAGAAATCATAATCTCTAATGGTCTTTTGGATCCTCTCAGATTACATAATATATATTATTGCAGTGCTTGTTAGATCTAGTTAAATGGATATAGAAAATACCAATGACCCACAGGAAAGAAGGCCTTCCCTATTGGAAACCACCAATCACGATACCGCATACGAACATTTGCTAGCGCGATTATCAGAAGTGCAGGCAAAACTAGATAAAGGATTGTCTTTTAAGACCATTCCAGAAAAAACACTTTTAACCATTTTTCCTCCTGAGTACCTAAAAAAATTTAAAGTTATACTCTCCAATGATCTCATGATTAAATATCTGAATTTAAAACAAGGAGATCTTGTTGCTACAGTTATTGATTACGAGGAAGTAATGCCATATTTCAGCTATAGAATCGTAAGAAATCCTCGGAAATAGAGGTTAATAGACCAAATTACTGTAGGGATATAATTAGTTGTACTCTAGAAATTTTTGTACTCTTTAACTATATTGTATAGCTGTGGTTTATAATCAAAAAAATTAATGAGCCTTACATGCAGAAAAATGCTTGAGAGCATCCTCTTCTATTTCAGAAGGATGTGCAAGAATGGTATGTATCACCATATTCCCCATGCTAGTTATTGCAAGGGTAAGATAATTTTTTGAGTAAATGGCTATAAAGGAAGTTAATAGTATTCGGCCCCTCGAAAAGGAAGTTAAGAATCTTAAGCAAGAAAGAGAAACTACCATAAACAATCTAAAAAATGTGGTTCTGGAGAAATTCAATACAAAAGAAAATCTTATAGGGTTTAATAATCTAGAGTACGAAGATTTTTTAAAGAAGAGCCTAAAACAGTACCTATTCCGAAAAAAGTACTACTTGAATTCTTTTTATAATAAAAAATTAAAGAGAAATTTGGATTATTATCTATACTTTAGGAAGTACCATCTTACACCAGAATACAAAATTGTTAGCTCAAAGAAGCAAATAATGACTTCAGAGATGGCTACAACTAAGAATGAATCAAGAAATCTTAATTTGTACGTTAATCTTGAAATCCTTTCCCACGATCCAGAAACAGGAGAAGAAACAGTTCTTAACAGAACCAATAACGCTTTATTGTTCGGTAAAGTGCCCCTTTTGGTAAACAGTGTGTATGATGTACATGCTGATAATACGTTTATGGCACCATACTACTTTATTATAAACGGTGCTAGTAAGTACCTTAGTAGCCTTCTTATATCCAACCCTGGGGTCATGAAAATAAAAAATCTTCGTTCCTCTGAGGATTCCACTGAAATGGGTACCGTTGCACGATTAAACGAGAATCCCTCTACACATAGGAAACCAGTTAGACTTAACTATGATCCATTGAAAAAAACATATAGTGTCTATATGTACAATCTAAGACAAGAAGTTAACCTATTTTATGTACTAAGATTACTAGGAGCAAAGATCTCCCAGATTATCTCTTACAGTGCGCCATATGTTTCCGAAGTGGAGGCTCTAAGTTTCTTAATAGACCCATATAAGCAAACAAAAGCAGAGGTTATTAGTTCCCTATATAAAAGTTTTACGGGTGTAAAAGCAGACACCTCTGAATTAACACAGGGAGAAAAAGCTGATTTTGTACATATGCATCTACAAAAGTTTCTTTGTTACGATAGTACAACCGAAAACAAGGAACAGTGGGAAGCAACAAAAAAAACACAGCTACTGCATTTTTATAGGGATCTATTACGAGCTAACAGAAAGAATGAGTTTTTTGAAGATTCCCTTTCTTATAAAAAAGCATTTACCCTAAAGGACCACCTAAAGAAAGGATTCAAATTAGGATTTGAAGCCTTTCTTGAAAGAGCTAAATCTCTAATACTAAGAGAGATCAACATCATTCAAAAAAGTAAATCTGTATCTATATTCACAGCTGTAGATACTTTAAAAAAAAGTTATCAACAATACTTCCTTAGAGGGGATACTAAATCCCATGAGCCCTATTCAGATTATATTAGTTACATGAACCATACCAGCTTAATCTCTGGACAAAGAAAGGTAACTAGTTTGTTAAACAAGGATGTTCTATATCAACAGCTTAGAGCTATGAGCCCTAGTAAGTATGGTCGAGTATGCCCGGTACAAACACCTCACAGTAAGAGTGTAGGACTGGTTGATTACCTAGCTATAGGATGTAAGTTCTCAAGAGATTGCTTTGATGAAGTATATGCGTTATTGAATACATTCAGACTATCCAACGATGAAGGTACCAAGGTATTTTTAGATAGTAGGTACTACAAAAACTGCACAGAACCTATTGATACTTTAATAAGTAAACTAATGAAGATGAAAAGAAAGTATGATCTTTCATTGAGCTACTCTAAGGATGAGAACACACTTTATATTAGAACCATAAATGGGCGGTTCCTTAAACCCTTCTATACATTGGTGAAGGGGATCCCTATAATACTCAAGTACACACCCGAAATACTTAAGGAGAAATCCCTAGAAACTTTAGTACAAGAAAAAGCTATTACTTACTTGGATCCCCAACAGCAGATGGATGCTACAATAGTTGAGAACTTCTCTACTACAAACAAGGATGCGGAGTACATGATAATTGATTACGCCTTATACCTAGGTTATGCAGTTAGCTTATTACCACTACTTTCATTGAACATGGGCCACCGAGCTAGTTTAGCTTCAAGATTAATGGATCAATCCCTGGGTTCAAAACTAACAAAACCTAGGTTTATGTACAAGGAAACTAACGTACAGTACCTTATAGATGCTAACGTATCTTTGGTTGCGACCAAGATGGAAAATAGCGTAAAAGAAGTAATAGGCCAAAACGTAATCATGGGTTACGGTCATGGTAATGTACAAGAGGATGCACTGGAATTCAATAGATCTGCTGCACAAAGAGGTCTCTTTAAGTCAATGGTCATTAAAAAAGTGGGTGCACTATCTGCCTTTAACGGAAAGGAGTACTCCTTCCAAGGGGGTTCCAATGAACAGGAAAGCGCTCAGGGGGCTGTCACGAATGTACTGGATCAAGATGGGCTACCCCTCCTAAACAGTACATGCAATGAATCTATAGTCTTGGCCCTAAAGCAGTCAGGTGAAAAATATACTAATACAATCTCCCCGATTACAGAATTTTATGTGGAGAATGTATACTATAAATGTACGATTGAAGAAGCAGATATAAAAATCTACTTCTCAAAGCTACGGTCTCTTAAGGTTGGAGATAAATTGGGTACCAGAAATGGTATTAAAGGGGTTATTAGTGAAAACATCCCTGAATATTACAGGGGCATTCCTTGTAATGGTGTAAACCCTGCTTTATGGATTTCCACACATGTAGTTAATTCAAGAATGGCTATTGGACCTTTGGCTGAAGTGCTACTTAGTAAAGCTAGTGCTATTAGCGGGAAGCAATTGGAGATTACTCCTTTTATACATGGAGGGGCCCTACAGAAGAAAATACATCAGGCTGAATCTGTTTTGAAAAACCAGGACTACGCACCTACAGGTAAAGATGATTACTTCGATGTTCAAAGTAAAAGAAAACTTTCACTTTATATAGGCCCGTCTAAGATCCTATACTTACAACATCACGGTAGAGATAAACAATACCAAAGAACTGATAAAGGTGGATTGGATCCTTTAACCAGACAACCAGGTGCTGGTAGAAAGGTAAAAGGGGGTATCAGATTCGGGCAGATGCAGTGTAATTCTTCTATAGAACATGCAGCAGTAAACTTCTTAAACGATAAACTAAACATAGATAAGGTTAAAGTTCCCGTCTGTAACTGTGGGGACCTATTGGATTACTCTAAAGAAGGAATCTACTGTAACTTCTGTAAGGAGGATACTCTCTATAGTATAGTAGAGGTACCATATAGTTTCTTGGTGTTTTCTAAGATCTTAAGATCTTGTAATATTAATACAAAAATAGACCTAAAGAAGGCTGTTGGAGAGATCGATAAACTTCCCGGAGTTCCAGAAATTCCGGATCTGGGCAGCGATCTCGAGGACAAGGACGAACTATAGACCCTCTAATTCTCTTTTTAGCACCGATACCCTGTACTACATTATATAGTTGTAAAGCCCTTAATAATGATTTTTTATGCAAGACATACAGAGCGTTCACTTTCAGTTGGTGAATTGCCAAGAAGGACATAAGTACGCATCCACAGTTTTAGATCAATCTAACATTTATGATAACAGGGGTGTCCCTGTTGTAGGGGGAGCCCTAGACCCCCGAATGGGCCCCACAGATAACGTCTCACTTTGTCAGACGTGCTTAAAAACTAAGGGTAACTGCTACGGTCATGAAGCAATTATTAACCTAGCGGCACCCATTCTTCAACCGGGTTTGAGGATGCTATTTAAAAAGTTCATTAAAGGATATTGTATGACTTGTAAAGCTTTCACAGCTGGACCCTCCAAAACAGCTAAGATCAACTGTAGCACATGCTGTAAAGCAATAAAATACACTTTCTTAGCACCTTATATCCTTGAAAACACGGAGACAAAGGTAGCCCTGTCTCTAAGATCAGTATACAACCACCTTAAGGAACTTCCTGTAGAGGAAAGAACCAAACTTTGTTCCTATATGGACCCACTCAACTTCTTTATGATTGATCTAATCGTTCCGTCTACATCATTAAGATATTCTGTAAAGGTTAATAATAAAACCATTATTGATGATTTGACCACAAAAATTCAAACAATCATTGGTTATAACGAGAAACTAAAGGAATACATCCAAAACGAGTATCAGCAAGTTAACACCAAAGAGATCTATAATCTTCTAAGTTATGAGATTTTTACGTTCATGGATAATAAAATACCTTCACTACCAATTTCCACCAGTAGAAACGGTAGAGTACTTAAATCATTATTAGAAAAATTAAGCTCTAAAGAAGGGTTATTGAGGTCTCATTTGCGTGGTAAGAGAACCAACTACAGTGGAAGATTTGTTATCACAGCGGATCCCTCCCTAAACATAAACGAGGTCGGTATACCACAAAAAATAGCTGATAAATTTATTACTACTGTACCAGTAACCGTAAACAATATAGATATGGTTAAATCCTGGTTTAGGCCTCAGGGGAATGTAAAGGTCATGTATTATTACCATAAAACGGATGGTGGAGATGTTCTTAAATTTAGAATCACAGAGAATCTAAAGGAGAGAATTCTTGAGACCATACGTATAGGGGATAACGTTCAAAGAGCGCTAGCTACAGGAGATATTGTAGCGTTAAACAGACCTCCAACGATTCATAAATATAACATTCTTGCACACAGGGTTGTAGTCTATAAGGATAACGAGCAGGAAGGGGCAACTCTAAGAATCCATCCCAATATCACAGCACCCTACAATGCTGATTTCGATGGCGATGAATTCCATCTATATAACACCACCAGTTATAAAGCAGAATTTGATCTAAAGGTGCTAATGTTTGTGGATAGCAATATCATCGACTCCAAAAACAGTACTCCTTTAATAGGAATTCAGAAAGAACTTCTATCTGCAGCGTATAATTTATCATCAAAAAACCCTACGTTTAATAAAAGTGAGGCCTTGGAAATACTAAAAGGGGACTTTGATATAACAAAATTAGGCCAAGAAACATTTACGGGCCGACAGTTAATTTCTATGTGCATCCCTAAGGGCTTTAATCACAATGGAACTCAGATAAAGATCGTAGATGGTCAATTCATACAGGGTGTGTTTACAAAGAGTAACTTTTCCAAGAACTCCCTTTTCACCAAAAAATTGGTAGCATACACCAATCCTGAATACGTTAAAGTACTTACTAAGTTTATTCACCTTTTTTCCAACTATTACAAGTACGTTGGTCATACCATCTGTATGAGGGACTATATCTTAGATGCTGAACCACAAAAGAAATGTCAGCTACTAAAAGAAAGTGCCCTTAACAGCATTCATACGGAAAACCTAGAGGGAGCCCAGATCGATAAATTAATGAAGGACTATCAAATAAAAGTTTATAACGTTGTTCAAAAACAGCTACAACTAAAGAAAGAAAACAATACATGGGCGCAGTCCATACAAATGGCCCATGCGGGTGCTTCAGGTACTTACGCTAATTTATCCCAAATATACGGTAGCGTAGGCCAAAGACTGGTGTATGGTACAGTACCCTATGATTACTTTAAAGGAAACTACGCTAAAGAGGGGAACCAAAAAATCAAAGAGAAACTAGACCAAAGAGGATGGATTACAGGAAACTACTCTAGAGGATTAGAACCAAGACAATTTATTAACGATTGTTCCACAGCAAGAGAATCTACATGGATGAGTAACATAAAGACTACACAGACGGGATACTTTAGTAGAAAAATAAGTAGCGGTGTTTCCGATATAAGTATTGATAGAAATCATCAAGTTGTGGATAGTAAAGGATCTATAATTCAAACCAAGTTTGGTGGTAACGGTACTAACTCCACATATTATAGCCCTAACTTGGAAGAAACAATACTAAAAGGAAAGATTAGTTCTAATTTCTATCGTACAAGTGATCAGGAAGGAACTTACACCGTGGATGATCTAATGGATTATTGTAATAAAAGAGGCATTGATAAAAACACATGCAAGATAATTTTAAAGAACAGTAGCCCCACAAAGAAGTTTACCCAGGATGAACTAAAGGGTATATTCAGAAGTATACTTCTACCTGTAGGTCTACCTTTAGGTATGTCCCTATCTCATGCTATGACGGAACCTATTATGCAATTAACACTATCTAGTAAGCACCATCTAGACAGTGATCAGACCTTTAAGAGATATGAGGAGATTGTCCTAAGTACAAAGACAAACCATTCCTTGATTCTAAAATGTAATCCTGACGTATCCACGGAATTTATGGATAAATTGTTAGAGGAACTATTACCTGTGAGAGTAGAAAACTGTTATAAAACAGAAATAAATGCTGGTAAAGGGTCCATGGACATGGAATTGGGTCCTGAATACAATCTATCCATTATGCCACTTGTTGAGCAACATATACTCAATTTCTTTGGTGGTCTGAATGATATAATGGAAGGTAGTATTCGTTTGAGTGTAGAGGATAGAAAACTTTCTATCGCACTAATAGATGAATCTAATTTGGGCCTACTAACAAAACTATTCGCACATCTGAAGAACATGGTAGTACAAGGACACGCTTGCATAAAAACGCATTATGTGAATACCGAAACCAAGGGAATCAAATTAATAGGGGATAAGAAAGCCGCATTGTATAAAGTAATCCCTGCGTTTATCAATACAAACTATAAAAACGAGATCCAAATCCAATACAAAGACCCCATATACGTGAGTTCCATTCACGGTATTGAACATGCTAAAAAACTACTGTACAAGGAACTGTCTATGTTTGTAAAATCAGGTCTAAAAATAGATCAAAGATATCTATCTCTTTTTGCGGATCTAGTTAGTACCACAGGTCAACTTTTAAGTATAAGCAGAGATGGTCTAATTGCAAGAAAAGAGCCTCTTACTAAATGCGCTTTCGAAGCTACAAAGTCTCTAGTATATAAAATAGCCCTAACAAAAGAGAAAGATTATCTAAGATCCCCTTATTCCACACTTATGATGGGCCAAGCACTACCTATAGGAGCACACTATTACGACGTATCCTATTAAGAATGGAACTTCTTCTAGGGTCATACGTTAAAGTGGTTTCTGCACGAAACCCCACAGTTGTTGGACTCGAAGGAATGGTAGTATATCAGAAAAGCAAAGAGTTAAACTACTATATTATAATAGAAACAACCAAAGGGCCTAAATTAATCCAGAAATGCACGCTGTTAAAAGATGGTTTATATATTAACATAGAGAACATACCTAAGAGAACCATAAAGAATTTTAATCGTTGCTTAATAATCCTTAAATGAAAATAGAACTGGTATTTAAGGTCCTAAAAGCAAAGGATCTCCAGACCCAAAAAACCATTGTTGGAACCCGGGAAGTTCTGATATACTGCTCCAAATATAAAAAGACGAAAAAAAGAACTTACAAAAAACTAATTCACTATGATAGTTCAATTATGAGAGAGCCTAAGAAAAACGAGTACATTAATGTTGTAGTGGTCCCCCGAGTGAGTCGTAGAAAGAGTCTTTTAGCAAAATCAATAATACAGAAATGAGTAGTAAACCCTTAACCATTGGTTCCGTAATTAACTGTGTAGATAATTCAGGAGCAAAGAAAATAAAGATCATAGGGGTTCTTGGTTTACAAGGAACAAAAAATAGAAATCTTTCCTGTGGTATAGGTAATGAAGTTATCTGTACGGTAACTAAAGGATTGTATAAACTAATGAAAACCGTACAATATGGATTAATTATAAGACAAAAAGTACCATATGAACGAAAAGATGGCCAGCTAGTGGGTAAAGTTCGATTTACCGAAAATGCAGGCATTCTACTAAATAAAAAAGTTCGTGGTCTCGTATTAAAGGAAAATACCATTGTTAAGGGGCCCATTGCAAAGGAAGTGAGAATGATTTCAAAGTATGCAGATCTCAAGGGACAGTATAAATAGCTGTTATAGGAGGAGTATATTACAAAATGGTTGTTCAGAAGCAAAAAAACTTTAAGCTTGTAAGAAAACTTGAACTAAAGAAAGGGACTCGTGTAAAGATCAGAAGAGGCGATCATAAGAATCAGACTGGAATTGTTTTGGGCCTAATAAAAGGAAAATTAGTATTTGAGCAGATTCTAAATTTAAAAAGTACAAGAAAAACGTATAAGGTAAAAATAGATCAATCCAACGTTTCAAAAATAAAATGAAGTACTATACTAATAACAATTCTCCAAAACTGTGGAAGGATAATAAGGTTTACAATGAATCAGAGTCTAGAAGAAAAAGAACGTTTATTCAAAGTCCTAAACCTGGTAGACCATTTGAATCTAGTCTTCCCTTGGAGCGAGTACTAATCCTTCATTTTAAGGAGAACCAAGCGAAACTTTCAGAACTGGTAAACAAGCCCGTAGAGGGTATTAAGGATGTACTAGTGATGGTAAAGTTTTTAATTAACAACAAGCAAGTCAAGGTAAATAATAAAATTACAACTGAAAGTAGAGCCCCTGTATCCTTTAAAGATTGGTTAGAAATGGATGAGATCGTTTACACACTAGAATTTGTAAAAAATGGTGCAATAGTAAAAGCGGAACTGAAGATTGCTGATCAAGTGCTTTGTCCCATAAAGAAATGGGCCTACTGTACATCCAAGAAAAGGTACCTAAACATACAACTGTTCCAAAACAAGATCATAAGTTTAGAGATAGTCTCTAAAAACGAACAGGATCATGTATCTATAAACAATGAGCTTATGCCCCTGAGTCAGTTGATAGAGAAACTAAGAAAAAATTTTCCTTTTGTTACTCTTGATAAGGATGAGGCTATAGATGCAATTTCCTGTATAGCAGAATCCCCCCAATTATTCCTAGTGAAGTTAAGTGGAAAAGATAGTTATCAGAAGTACCAGCTTTTATCAGTTAATGCCTTTGCGTTCAACGATGGTGAAGGGATAAGTAAAAGAAAGCATATTAAACTACATCTAAAAAAAGAGGACCTAAAAAAAGAAGTAGTTTTAATGAAGAAAGATTTAAATAAAAAATTTGTAGTTTCATTTTAAATTAAATCAGGTTAGAGTTAATTTTTATAGGTACTATGGTAGAGGAGATGACAGATAAATCAGACGAAAATATATTGGGCCTAGAACCCGTGGATGAGGATCTTAATAAGGATCAAAAAAATGCAAGAGGGTCCAGAAAAAAACCTATAACAGGCAAGACCAATGCAAATGCAAAATTTGGGGAAATGAACCCTTTTAAGATTTTAAACGAGTTTTTCACTGGGGGCCTTGGAAATATGAATTTAAACTTTGATAATCTCCCAGGTTTTGAGGCTGACTCTGAGGATGAAAATTCGTTCGCTCTTGAGGGGAACAATACCGGCGAAGTAGAAGAAAGGACGATTAAGGCTCTTGGTCTTAGACACAGTTATAGGGTTAAGGAGCGTCAAGAGACCCCACCCTATAAAAAAGTACTACAGTTGCATTTGGATCTAAGATCCGAATTACAGGATCAGTACACACACAAAAGTATAACTAATCTAGCTATAAAGCTTTATAGATCTAATTTAGCCCTCTCTTTTAATCTGCCCAATGCAATTATAAAGGGTACCCTAAAGAGACATGAGCTGCTAAATAATACCGTTATTGTCAGTGGTTACGAATTGAATCAGAATAATATTCTTATAATTACTTTCCTAATATAAAGTAAATCTCCAATTTGGGGAAATGGTATCCCGCTGGCCTCATGAGCCGGAGACAAACAGTTCAATTCTGTTAATTGGAATGCCCGGGTCGCATAACGGTAGTGCACTGATCTTGAGAATCAGCGGGGTTCCCCATTGAGGGTTCAACTCCCTTCTCGGGCTTGGGTTAGGCAATTAGTATAGGGGGAAAACGGCCATTTGATGTGTGGCAGTCGAAGGTTCAAATCCTTCATTGCCTGTTTTATAAGACCCGAGACAGTTTTATGAGTCACTAAATCTAATTGGGAAGATATCAACGTCCTAAGTTGGGGATATCGGTTCGAATCCGGTGTGGCTCTTTCTACCCCAAACCCCAACGATTATAAATATAATAGAGAGTCTGCTCAATTATAGGCTTATAGTTTAATTGGTAGAACACTACCATGACGTGGTAGAGGCTTAGGTTCAAATCCTAGTAGGCCTATATGTAGTTCTGTGGAGTAGGTGGGCCCATCTCGTAAACCTTTGGCGTTTAAGACTATGGTTCAAATCCATACGGAACTGTAGGGATGTGATCGTATAGAGGTTAATATATTTGGCTCCAAACCAAATGACGCGGGTTCGAATCCTGCTTGCATCACTCGAAAAATTTAGCATCTTGAGGTAATCGGGAACCTGTTGGGCTTCGGATCTAAATATCCCGGTTCGAATCCGGGAGATGCTGTTAAATCTCTCACTATCTGAAAGGAGGTGCAGGCCTTTACCTGTGACCTCTGAAAACTTCATACCTGGATATTCAGTTCTACTTCCTTTTACATTAGCTCTTGTCTCCGTGCGTACACTTTTTCTCCCCAAACAGTACATTTGGTACGCATGCGTTAGTAAAGGGTAGAGACTTTAGAAGAGTACAAAAAGGCCTAAAAATATGATAACCCTGTTTACTATTGCCATATAGAAAAATTTCCAAAATAAAAATTACGGACCAGGAACATCAATGATCTATTATATTACTTTTTTCTGATATTAGTTTGAGGCCATTTCATTAAAATGAGCATTATTTTTTTACCAAACTGCCCTGATTTAAAAAGGTCTGTTTTTAAAAATTAAATTAAGATGCTATTGCCCAATGCAAAAGTACTTGTTTTACCTTTAGAGACTTCTCTTTTAGGCCCCCAAACCTTTTTTTTATGGAGATCCATCTCTTTATTTGACGCTGATCATCGAAATTACGACGACCTGCATAATAACGACAGTACCAATGTACCCATCCACGAAAATCGGGTGCTTTAATCCAGCCTTTATGCTGCCAAAACTCTAAAGAAGAACCACAAGAAACACCGTAATAATTAACAGAAGGATCATAAACCGAAGAAACTAACAAGTGTAAAGGGACTCTGGACATCCATGAGAATTCAAGATGGTCCCCGAAACAATCAAGACCTAGTACTGCAGAATAGATGGGCCTAAAATAGGTCCCTCCAAAAGCACCTTTAGAGAAGAGCGCCTCGGGGGTATAATCTGGTTTAAATTCCTTAAAAATAGGGTCCGATTTAATAATCACCATTTGACCCTCATTAGTTTTTGTACTCTAAAAGCAAGTTTACCCTATAAAAATTATGGTAATAAGAATATATTATACAAATGGAAAAGATTAATGTTTTCTATGTGTGTTTCCCCCATATTAATAGCCTATTCCACCATATTCAGGCCCTTCTTAAGCGTATTATAATCTGTTGTTACTGGCCCATCATTACTTGCCAAATAAGGGGGCCCCTTGTTCTAGTATGTCTACTGCTCTCTTTATTGGGCCCTATAATACTAAGATCTAGAGAGAAGGACTAAAAATAAGAGAAAATGCAGATAAAACTATAGGGCATATGAATAAATATAATTTTTTAATATTCTTACTCTAATTAGTAATGGAAAACGAGAAAGAGTTATTACAGAAAATCCCACGTTCAGATCTAGTTTATGTTTTAGAAGCAGCTATGAGAAAGAATTGCAAACTTCTTTTTATTACTGAGAACTACTATATTGCCAATAAGAAAACAATATTCAAAAACGTGGATCCGACAATGGCTCAAGAAGAGGATATAAAAATTTATACTAATTCTAAGGTGCGACTTCTGAGTCCTGAAAAATTGAGAATTGTGTCCAAGGGATTCTTCTTAAAAATAAAAGCTTATAAATCAAGACATCACGCTTTAAATGCAGTAGGTGTACTTTAAAATGCAAGTTACAGCAAACGCCTTAAAACTGGAAAGGACTAGAAAGAAATATAAGTTAATAACTACTTCCCCTTTTAAGAGAACACCACATATTCAAAACGCAATAGTACTAGATTTAATTCAGGTAGAACCAAAACAACCTAATTCCGCTAAAAGGAAGATTGCCTGTGTTCAATTAGTTCAATCTAAGAAAAAGATAAAAACGTATATCCCTAAATGCGGGGGAAAAGAGTTTATTAAACTACATGATGTTGTTACCATTCAATCCATTGGGGGCAGTTTAGGACGAGCAAGAGGGGATTTATACGGTCTAAACACAAAAATAATAAAGGTAAATGGGCAATGCTTAAATCAATTGTATCTTAAGAAAATATAATGGAAAACCCGACAAAGTATAACAACTCTAAAGAGTACTTTACTCTATCTATTAACTCATCACAAATAAAAATAAACGCTGTTATTGCTAGTACAGCTGTAAAACTAGGTGTAGCACCAAATTTGATAGTACAAGAAATTACAAAAGCTTATGCGAACCAACGGAAGGATCTAAAAAAGCTCTATATTCTGATAGAGAACAAAGGGGATGGAACAGTATCTTTAAAATTAATTCAGTTTAGAAATGTTAGACTAAAAGAAATACTTCAAAAGACCACAGATGCCTTGGAAATAAAAAAAGAATTGAGGGCCTTTACAAAGGAACTAAGTAGTTCAAAGGACGAAGAACAGCGTAACTATAAACAATTACTTGGACAAATTAACTCCTATACCAACTATCTTAAAGTAAAACTATGAACGCAACAAAGTTTATCCAGGACTTTAGAACAGACTATTCTACGCTTAAAGAAGCAAAAAAGGGTACATCCTCACTATCTATAGACTTAGTACTAAAGCAGAAAAAAGTCTCAAAAAATGAGAAAAAATCATCTTCTGATCTAGCCCTAACCTGTAATTTTAAGGGTTTACACAATAAATTACTTTTTATTAACATGGGGAGTACATTTGAACAGCAAATTAAAAAATACGATAATTTAGATGCATCCTTACTCTCTTTTTATAACCTTCCAGAGATCGTGGAACTAAAGAAAGAAAACAAGCAAAAGTTAAAAAAAATGCTAAAAAGCTCAACGGTTTGTACCAATACAGACAGCATTATGGCTGTTTCAAGGGCCTTGGGAAGGCAGATGACGTACTCAAAAAAACAAATAACGGTAGTTTCAGGGCTCAGTGAGGCTGTTATAGAGGACCTAAAAACAAAGGCCCAAATAAAAATAATAAAGAACCACGCGCAATTTAAACTAGGGGATGTCCATGAAACAAATCTAGAAGTACTCTGTTCTCGTTACAACACAATTCTCAGCGCGCTAGAACAGAAAGGGTTACAGATCGAATCTTTGAGTTACAAAACAATGCAAGGGGTACTAAAAAAAAGAATATTCTAAATGCGGCACGAGAAATACAATAAAAAACTGGAACTACTTCAAGGTGAGGGGCACTTTGCTCAATTAGAAGTAGGTTGCTTGTCTGCTTCTCTAAAGAATGAACTCTTGGAAGATGCAGCAAAAAAACAGATACATACATTTCATGTCAAATACAATCAATTAAAGAAGGTCTTAGGACTAAAAACAAACGAAAGTCCAGAAGATGCTCTGAAAAAAGGAGGTCAAACGATTCTTTTCCTCTCTCCATCTGAAGAAACATTACTAAGGTTCATGAAAGAATCAAAAATTACGGAACAGAGTTACTATAACTATAATGAGATAAGTGAAGAAACGTACATCATTCCTGCAGGGCCTTTAGGATTAAAAGTAGATAAAAAAGTACCTTTAGATTTGTTCCAGGTTTACGGGAACATAAAAATATCCAAGGGTATGCTAGAAATTCTTGAGCCTATGCCTTTATTGAAGAAGGGGGTTCCCATTGAAAAAGGGTCCGCAAAGATATTAATGGTTCTTAGAAAGAGAAGAAAAGTTGCAAAATCAAAAGTACTAAAAACTGGCCAATATAAAAATTACCATCTCCGTTGCAATAGTGATCTGTTTACTCACATATGTACAGAGGAGGCGCTTATGGATGATAAACTGAATTCATTGGTCCCCCTATTTAGAGAATCTGAAAAGCTTCTATATGGTGTTACAGGGGCCTCCTTCAAGTACGGTCTTTTAAATAGAACTGCTAAACTTTTAGCTTGTTTAAAATCAGACAGAGAGTCTAAATAAATAAAACTGTTGGTATAACAGTTTCTTAAAAATGGATGAATTACTAGAACAGTACATGGACCGGAAGATCTGTTATAAGTGTAGTACCCCTCAATCCGTCAATAGGACATATTGTTTTAAAAAAAGTTGTTACGCTGATTTAAGATTGAGAAAGGCCTATAAAAGGAGATAAAAGCATATATCGTCCAGCTGGTTAGGATGTCGGTTTTCCAAACCGAAGGCTTGGGTTCGAATCCTAATATATGCGTATATATCTTACGCTCTTTTTAAGCTTTTGGACCCTCAGGGTCCAATAAAAACATGGAGATGTAGTTAAATGGTATAACATTACTTTTGCACTGTAAAATTCCGAGTTCAATTCCCGGCGTGTCCACCAACCTTCTTAGTATAATTGGGAATATCTTAAGCTTCTAACTTAAAGATCCCGGTTCAAATCCGGGGGAGGGTGTTACAACAAATAAGGCCCTAAAACAAAATGAAAATTAACCCTTACCCCAAGTAAATCACTTAAATATAATAGTATAAAAAGAAGAGATAAGTTTTTAGTTTAAAGGTAGAACATTCCCGTTACATGGGAGAGGTAAGGGTTCAATTCCCTTAGAACTTATTAGGCCGATGTAGCTCAGAGGCTAGAGCTCACCCCTGAAGCGGGTGGTAAGGGTAGGTTCGAGTCTTACCTTCGGCATAGGCTCCGCGCTACTCATGCATATATATGTAGGAGGGCCAAAAATTATTGCAACAATAGTGTAGAGGTAACATGCGACCATGCCATGGTTGAGACTAGGGTTCAAATCCTTATTGTTGCGTAACTATTTTCGTTACTAGACATAACGTTTTAAATCGATTATATGATATGCTATTATATAAAAATTTACATTTTTACATTTATCTAGGGATTTTTTAAAAGTATAGTATTATTATAAATCATATTCTATTTTTCTATCTAAAATTATATACGGAATGGAAAACACAAAAGTTATCTATTTACCCAGTGCTTTTCCATTCTATACTTGGGGGTTCCTGCTCCTTATTGCAGTTACCTGCTATTTAGTACATAAGAATTCTGCAGTAAGATCCTACGCTATTAAGCTTTTAGAGAGGACTCAGACTCTACTAGACCCTCATATGGCTTGGAAGAATGCCGTTAACTTTATAAAATACGTTATGGGACGACGTCTACTACTGATTGCGATTGTAGTAGTAGGATCTCTCATAATCGGTATTCTCTACACTACTATTAACTTGATTACCTCCTTTTTCACTACTCCTTTAGCAACAAAACAGCAAATGGACCAATCCATGGAGAAAATGGCAGACATAAAGAAACAAACAGAGAAAATGGCAGAGACAATGCCAACAATTCTAGTTGTACAAGAGGAGATCCTAAGAGTAACAAAAGAGTCCCATAATAAGCATATGTCTAAAATTCAACAGCAACAAAAAAAGACTACACAGAGCCTAAAGGCCACAATTCGTGATGGGTTCTCTGCTCTGTGGGCCAATCTAACAGCAATACCAGAACCCGCATCTGGAACTAAGTTCCATCTGGAAAGCATGCAACAATGGATTACAACCTCCAATATGGAAGCGGTAGATAAAAACCATCAGGCAATAAGGGATGCACAAGAAACAGAGTCAGAACAACAAAGAATTAGCCTAAGAGTCCTCATGAAGGATCTGAACATTGAGTCGGAAATAAAAGGGCCATACGATAAGTTTAAAAGTGGATTAAGCATCTTTTTTACACTTAATCAATTATCTTGTAGCCAAGCCCCTGGCCCAGAGGGGTACGCCATATTTCCAGACTATACGAACGAGAAAGTACCAAGCGTATCACCGTCAAAGATACTTGATATGATCATGGGGTCTTGTCCTATAGAGGATCCTTTTATAATAAAAATAAACAGAGATGTACTTCGTGATCCCGGACTATCTGGGATTCTTACCAGTTATGAGCTTTATAAGCAGAGGATTCATGAATATAACCATGATCGTGCTCTTAGAGAAAAAGAGAGGGAAGAGAGGCCTGGATCTAGAGGGGCGCACCCCAATGAACAAAGTACTCCCTCTGGCAGACCTAATAAGGGGACCCCAGATAAACAGAAGAGCGTAGCAGTATATGATCAATCTCCAATTGAAAATAAAACAAGATCCTATATTCCTAGACCAATTACAAAATTATCCCTAAAAGAACTGTTTACCAGACTCAAAGAGTATAACATGGTTATCCCCTCAGAACAGGGGCGTTCATTAAGAACACCTAATTGCTGCAGTGCTGCAGTAATAAAACAACTAATAACTATACTTATAAGAACAAGGGTCTTCGGCGAAAAGGATCCTTCTTATTGATAGTAGGGGCTCACACCTTTATAGTAACGAAGTAAAGGGGCCTTTAATAATCTGAAATATCATGGGTGGTTCAATCGAATTCTCATAGCACCGGGCCAATAAAAAATGTTTAAATAACCTTTATAGGATACCCTATAAATTATGCCGAGACAAAAAAAGAAAAAACTAGGTTATACTATTTTTGATGCTGCTATACTAAAGGAAAGGAACGATCTTTGTACGGATTATGGTATTATTAAAAAAAAGGATCTTTATACATTTAAGTACAAGTTAAATAGAACTTTAAGGCTTCTTCGAACCCATGAAGACAAACATCCTTGTGTTTACAGTAAAATACAATGTCTCTAT
>Ga0114995_10001274_pt1 | contig 17842 bp, 11 predicted proteins | sample ArcticOcean_MG_C_11_FD_87038 | JGI IMG/M metagenome (GOLD analysis project Ga0114995, IMG submission 87038) | Marine microbial communities from western Arctic Ocean - ArcticOcean_MG_CB2_154 | ecosystem: Environmental > Aquatic > Marine > Oceanic | place: Arctic Ocean: Canada Basin | collected... | reverse complement strand
GCGCCTTCTACGGATTTTCGATGCTCTACCAGACTTTCGACTCCGCCTAAACTAGTGGCTTGCGTGAAAAGCCTGAGTTTATTGGCGATGGAAAGCGTTTGAACTTCATCTCCATTGATCAGTAAAGAGAGCATACCCCCAAATCCACCCAGCATTTGTTGCGCCGCAATTTCATGATTGGGATGGTCTTTTAAGCCGGGATAGAGTACCTGCTGGACCTTTGGATGTTGGACCAACCAATCAGCCAATTTCTGGGCATTCTCCGTTTGCTTATTGACCCTAAGATGCAACGTTTGTATGCCTCTGGAAATAAGCCAACAGTCAAATGGGGACGGGATGGCGCCCATCTGTACTTGAATAGATTGGATGCGATGCGCTAGGGCTCCAGACTCTTTGAGAATGATACAGCCTCCCAAAACATCACTATGCCCCCCCAAATACTTAGTGGTTGAATGGACGACGATGTCAGCGCCAAGGTCTAAGGGGTTTTGAAGGACGGGGGTGGGCCAAGTATTGTCGACCGCAATTAATATTTGATGGGCATGCGCCAATTTACTTAAGCCTTGAATATCTGATATTTTGAGTAGAGGATTAGATGGGGATTCAATCCAAATGAGTCGGGTATGTTGGGTTAGGACATTGGAAACTGCCTCTATGTCTGACATATCGACGAAACTATAGGAGAGGCCCCATCTGGAGAAGACCTCCTTCATGAGAAGGTTGAGGTTAAAATACACATCGTCTGGTAATATGACGTGATCCCCTGTTTTTAAACTTTGAAATACGGCGCTGATGGCAGCCATACCCGATCCAAAAGCAAAACCAGCCATACCGTTTTCAAGGGTTGCAATGCTTTTTTCTAGGGCTCTTCTATTGGGATTATCATTTCTACTGTATTTGTACCCCTCTTGATATTGGCCTTTGTTATTTCGTTCAAAAGTGGAAGATAAGTAAATAGGTGGACTTACAGCATGTACTTCACTCTTGATATTTTGCGTACTTTTTAAGGCACGTGTTTCAAATTTCAAAGGTTGATTTTTTTTTGGCACGTTATTTTTTAAGTCAATATAGTAAAAAGATATTGATGCTTTATGAGATGAGATAAATTACTCACCTCTTGCCACCCATTAAAGTCTGATAAGGACTTTTCGTAACGGCTTTGACGCTTGATAAAGTTAATTATTTCGGATGACTTCACAAATAATTAAAGCGCTGAGAGCACACCTCGGATATTCCAATTGATACTTATTTGATTGTTGGTACGCGTTCTGAAGTTACTCCAATTATCCTCAAAGCCACTGTACTCCCAATCGCCATTGACGAAGGCGGGTCCGGCATCACAGCCAATGACTCTTTGTGTTTCCGCTAGGCTATATCTTAGGCTGATCCAAAGTTCAGAATCATCTATCATTAAACCCTCAGTTAAATCATATGTATTCCAACTACTTGCACGGCTACCTGTGATTAGCGCTTCGTACAATAAGGTTTGAGGTTCATTACTTGATCGCTCATTTTTATAAATTCTTAAGGTCAAATCATCAGGAACATAAGAGATATAAAATTGGATAGATTCGAGGATACGGCCTTGGTAAGGTAATAGGTCTCTACTTTCAAAACGAATACTGGATTCATGGAGGCCTTCAAGAATTTGAGGGGCTGATACATTGACCCCATCATAGTGGATGAGCCTTTCGTCCTCCAATGGAACTTCGATCGTTTCTTCCTCACAGGATAAAGTACAAACTGCAGTGATGACAAGAAAAACGTAGTTTCTAATCTCAAACATTATTTAATTAAGATCAATAATCATGCCTAGTGACCATTATTGGTCTTTATTTTTTTTAAGAGCCAGGAATTGAGTGAGATTTTCTTTAGCTTGAAGGTCATCTGGATATTTTACGTCAGCGGATGGCGTGGGAATATGCAAAGTTTGTGTTGGGAAGGCAAAATTGACTTTTAAAGCATTTCCTAATTTCAGAATTTCCAATAAAATCTCATGCTTTGCTTTCAATTCGCTCGACCAATCGGGGACTTCAAAAAATATGTAAAACATAATATTGAGCGAATGTGCACCCATGTCATTGAAAAAAATATTATTGTGGTCAGGGTTTGTATCTGGATGTTGATTGACGATTTCTTTTAGCCCGTCTATAAAAACCTCAATCAATGCAGGGGGCGTGTCGTAATTGATACTCAATGTGGTATAAAACCTTCGATAGACTCTCAAGCCATGATTATTAATGGTGGCATCTGCTAATTTTCCATTGGGTACAGTCACCAACGAATTTGAAAAGGTTCTAATTCTTGTAGACCTAAGTCCCACTTCTTCGACGGTCCCATCAACTCCATCGGTCGTAATCCAATGGCCAATTTGAAAAGGCTTATCAATAAAAATCATCACAGATCCGAAGAAGTTCTTGATGGTATCTTGTGCCGCCAAGGCAAAGGCCAAACCACCTATCGATAAACCTGTCAACAACGGTAAAATAGAAATATTTAAGCTTTGCAGAATGGCCAATGTTCCAAAAGTCACCACAAAAACGCGCAATGATTTTCTTATGATGGGAACTAGCTGATCATCCATCGTATTTTTGGTCTGAGCCGCCTTCATTTCTAGGTAGAGCCCAATGAATTTGATTAACCTAAAGGATGTGATGGTGAAGAGTAAGGGAATGGCTGCCCTTATCGAAGTGGCTAAATAAAAGGAGAATGAAGCAGGTAGTTGAAGTATGGGGAAAACGAAGGATAGCAGTAAGATGATGATGAGAAAGCTAAAGGGTTTTATCAGAGAAGTCATTTCTTCTGCTGAAATTTTTTTAACCTTCAATTTTTTTATAATGCGTTGAGCGGTTTTCTCAATAAACTTGCTTAATAATTTATGAATGACGAAGGCCGTGAATATAAAAAAAAGGCCAGCTAAATATTGATTTACGGTCAATCCAAAATATTGATTGGCATGCGAAGAATCCATTATTTCAAGTAGGACATCTCCGCCAAAGGCAAAAAGTTTCTCATGGAGTTGCAGTACATTTGCGACGCTTTCTTTTGGAAAAATCCAAAGACCATTGATTTTCTTTAGGTACAATAAAGGATAATTTTCATTAAGTTTATAAACATGAAGTTGGGTGGTGCTGTCTAGGTAATTAGGATCGTTTGAAATTTTCTCCAATTTTATGGAGATACCTTCACCCTTGATCAGTTGGATTAATTTTTTGGGAAAATCTGTCGAATCATTACTTGCTAATTCGGCACATTTTTTGATTAGTGAGGGATTAAAATGAGCTGATTGAGAATAAAAATTAAAAGATTTAATGGTTTGATAGGGCGTACTCAAATCAAACATCACGGTGTCCTCTGTCAAGGACTGTGATTGTCCAATCCCAATGATTATAAAGCCAAAAAACAAAGTAAGAAATATTTTTTTCATCTAATTATGATTTAAGCGAGTACCTGTGCTGTTACCTTTTTAAATTTGCCATACAAACTTAGCAAAAATGACTCAGTCAAATCCCTTTTTTAGTCCCTTTGAAACTCCTTTTCAAATGGCACCTTTTAATTTAATAAAAAACAGCCATTATTTACCTGCCATTGAGCAAGGTATCCTTGAAGCGAGAATTGAAATTACAGAAATTACTGAGCATCTAGATCCACCCTCTTTTGAAAATACTATTGAGGCACTTGAGGGTTCAGGAGTACTTTTAGATCAGGTTTCCAATGTACTGTTCAATTTAAATTCTGCCGAAACTTCTGATGAATTACAAAAGATTACGCAGGAGGTGTCGCCTTTGCTTACTTCTTTTAATAACGAGGTAAAACTGAATAAAAAACTATTTGAACGAGTAAAATTTATTTATAATTTGAATGATTCGCTTTCCGAGGAGGAGCGTATGCTTTTGGAAAAAACATACAAATCCTTTGCACGAAATGGAGCAGGACTTAATCCAAAGAGTCAAAATAGATATAAAGAAATTACGGTAGCGCTGTCAAGTATGGCGCTTAAATTTGGTGAGAATGTATTGGCGGAAACCAATAATTATGAATTGGTTCTCAACAAGGAAGAAGACCTTTCGGGTTTGCCTCAAGATTTGATAGATCGGGCCAAGGGGCTGGCCGTTGAAACACAGCGGCCAGATAAGTGGATATTTACTTTGCAGGCACCTTCGTTCATTCCTTTTATGGAAAATGCAGACCATCGAGGGTTACGTAAGCAATTGTTTATCGCCTACATGCAAAAGGCATTTAAAGAAGGTGCCAATGATAATCGAGAGTTGGTTTTGAATATTGTAAGACTCAGAGCTGAGATGGCGGAACTTTTAGGCTATCAAAGTTATTCCAGTTATGTTCTCGAAGAGCGAATGGCAGAAAACCCGACAAGGGTACAGGATTTCTTAGATGATTTATTATTAAAATCAAAAGAGAAGGCGATTCAAGAAGTCGATGAAGTAAAGACTTTCATGAGCACCCTTGGCATTGACCATGAACTAGAGCGTTGGGATTGGGCCTATTATGCAGAGAAGTTAAGGAAAAATAAATTCAATTTTGATGATGAGTTACTCAAGCCTTACTTTAAGCTTGAAAAGGTGATTGATGGAGTTTTTATAACGGCTGAGAAATTATTTGGATTGACTTTTAAGCTCAATGCTCAAATTCCTGTTTATCATGAAGAGGTCAAGGCTTACGAAGTTTGGGAAGATCAAGAATTAAAGGCCATTTTTCTGGCAGACTATTTCCCAAGGTCAGGAAAACGTCCAGGTGCATGGATGACTTCCTATCGAGGTCAGAAAAAAGTAAACGGTCAACGAACAATCCCACAGGTCAGTATTGTATGTAATTTCACACCTTCTGCCGATAACCGTCCTTCCCTTTTAAAATTTGACGAGGTTAAAACTTTATTTCATGAGTTTGGGCATGCCTTGCATGGAATGCTCGCAGATACTAAGTATGAGAGTTTATCTGGAACCAATGTGCCATGGGATTTTGTGGAATTACCTTCTCAAATATTGGAAAATTGGTGTTACGAACCAGAATGTTTGCGTCTTTTTGCCCATCATTATGAAACGGGAGAGGTCATTCCTTCAGCGTATATTGATCGCATTAAGTCCGCCACTACTTTTCATGAGGCCTATGCAACGATGAGACAGTTGAGTTTTGCAATTTTAGATTTATCGCTCCACAATCAAAACTATGCGGCGGCTCAGAACATCGATTCTATTGAGAATTTAGAAAAAGATATTTTAGCGCCAACCAATCTTTTCCCTGATATTCCAAATACCAACATGAGCGTTCAATTTGCTCATATTTTTGCTGGGGGATATGCTTCAGGCTATTACAGTTATAAATGGGCAGAGGTACTGGATGCTGATGCCTTCGAGTGCTTTATGGAAAAGGGTATTTTCGACTTCAAGACGGCTAAGGCTTTTAAAGATTGTATTTTGAGTCAAGGGGGAACCCAACGACCGATGGAGCTGTATAAGAAATTTAGGGGAGCTGAGCCTACCGTAGACGCACTGTTGAGGCGAGCTGGCTTGCTGGTTTCACCTTCAAAATGAAGGGTGTATATTATTGAACGCTAGTAGGCTATTCTAGTTGGCAATGGCTCAGATTGACGGGGGTTTCCATACTCTATGAGATTCGTTAGGGCTTGGTATATGCGTGGAGTGTTTTTCCATTGATGAGATAGATTTCTTTTGGTGTAGATTTACCTAGGTTATACATTTCGATGGGATGTGAGTTTGGGAGAGGGGAGAGGGAGAGTAAATTTCCCTTTAGATCAAAGAGGCGCATGTATCCATCTTCGATATGATTAAAAACGATATAATCACCTTGATTACCGTTATTGAAAAGTTGAATTAGTATTTTTTTATCAAGAGGGTGATTTTTCTCAAAGTAGATTTCGTCTTGATCATTGACTAAAGTGATCTTAGTTTTAGTCGCTTTAGCGATCACATATTTTTTATTTTTTGAGTCATTAATAAGAGTAAATTGGGTATCAGTTGCTGGCTTATATAATTGTTTTTTGTGGAGGATTTCGCCTTTAAGATTCATCTGAAATAGGGTACCATTTTCAGTGAGCAGGATCCAATCAGATGATTTGAAATTACTCCCAATACGTAGGTGGTAATCACTTTCTGTATTAAGATTTAGTTTTAGGGGAAATCCCTTATAAATTTTAGCCCGTCTGCTGAGCAAAAAGATTTCACCATTGACCAATACAACCGTATACACATCGGTACCGCCGATCCTGAAATGGCGCATGGATCCAATGATATCCTTTTCAAAATGATAAGGATTCCATCCTTCCAGAGGAGTTCCAGACTTATCCGTGAGGAAGGCATCGCCCTGCTGTGTGGTAATTGAAAACCGGTAGTTTCTTTTTTGATCGTAATCTACGATTTCTAAACTTTTGAGATGCGGTGCTAAATATTTCGGAAAGTTCGCTACATTTTGACCTTTTCTATCTATCACATAGAGAGAATCATTGGTGATGAAGGCATATTGTAGCTTTTCGTTTTTATAAAAGTCTATTTGATGTATCGTGCCTACTATGGGCAGGAAAAGGGGGCGTTGCCAGCTTATCTGAAAATCTGCATCAACAAGATAAATTACTTTTTCGTTGTCTTGAACAATTATTTCATTATTCCCATTTCTATGGTCAGTGACCAAATAAGGCTTTGAAATTAAGTGATGGTCAAATTCAAGTCTATTTGTTTTTATTAACGGGCTGTTTCTTTCGGAAGATGGGCTGTTCTTTTCAATGAAAATACTGGTAAAATATTTATCATCAATACTTGAAAATTGGATGGCAAGATGCCCAAAGCTTTTAAAAATCATTTCAGACACCATAAAATCATTTTGCCATTGTGGCTGCATTGCAGGATACAAATGGTCCCAAGATTCTGCACCGTTGACAATAATAGTGTGGGGAGAAGCCTTGTTGATTTTTTTCAGGAACTTTTTCTTACTTAATGTTTTGCCCCAAGTGTTTTCATTTAAAATATCGGATAAAAATTCTTTTAACACTGGAAGATTTGGACTCATCAATACATAGTTTTCAAATGAACTATAATAGCCTTCAGGAAGATCTTTTGCGATATCTCCAAATAATAAAACGGGAAGATTTTTTACAGGAAGTTTTCGGATGATATGTTGTTTGTACTGCTCAACAAAAAAGTGATCTGAGCGTTGGTTAGGTATTTGTTTGGCTATCGCATCTAAATAGTGAATGAGACCCTCGCTGTTTTTACATTCGATTATAAGGATAGGAACTTTTTGCCCATTTCTGAGTTGGATGGCACGACCTATTTCTTGATCTAGAAATTCCAGAGCATCCCGAGGAATGACAGATAGGTTAGAATAGGACGTTTTTTGATCAAGGAGATCCGTATTTTTTTGTTGATCTCTCCACAAATAAGGATCTTGAAAACTAAAATGGTGAAGGATCGAAGTACCATTGCTGATGACATCTGACATATCTAATGGCGCACCGGTGATGCCTTTGATCATTTGCAAGATTTTGCTACTATCGGCAAATGAAAAGCCACTTAAACTGATGTGGTCGTCTTCGATATTGAGGTCTAAAAAAGCAGAGGTTAAAAACTTTTTATCGAGATCGTTTGCGGCAAAGGCCTGAGTGCCCTTAATGAAACTATTGTAATTAAGGTAGACATTACCTTCATCTTGTTTGATTTTTGTTATTTGCTGATGTTCAGCAAAGACCTCTCTAAAGGACTTATAATTTTCATCTTCGAAAGTTCTTATGGCATCCTCAACAAGATAGGGAGTAAAGCTGGCAATGAAATAATGATCATAAATTAGGTAAGTTAAATGACTAGCTGTAAAAGATAAGGAAACTTCATTCAATTCGAAACCTAAATAAGTTCGAGGTTGCTTCTCTATTGCCTTAGCAACAAGAGGAGTGATCAATTTTGACACGACATCAGTAGTGTTCAAGTCATTCATTGCGACTAAGTAAAGAAAGTCAAATTCATTTTTGCCGGTATTGTGAAGACTGATTATCCCAGAAGTTTTATCAAGAAAAGAGTAAAACGAGTTTAATCCTGTCAATCGCTCTATTTTTGCAATGTGATCAGGAAGCTTTCCTAAGCTAGGAATACGGATAAGTGATTGAAATGACTCAAGGTCTTGTAATCTGAGAAGTGTCCCACCTAGGTCATTACTTTCGTATACAAGTCCTGAATTTTCTGGAACAAAGTCCCATAGGTCAGCAGAACTTTCTTGATTCCAAATGGACCATATAAAATAGCCTGATGTGAAGAGAAATAAGGCTCCAAATAAGATAACCAAGTTTTTTTTCATAGCCACCTGACAGGTAAAATATTCAATTAAAGGTTAAAATCCATCAAAGATCAGAAAACAAAAAAAAGCCTTGCGTCTGTACCAAGGTTTTTTTTGATTACCTATTGGCTATTAAGATTTTAAATTAGACCCAATGAATTCGCGGTTCATCCGAGCAATATTGGTGATACTGATGCCTTTGGGACACTCAGCTTCACAAGCACCCGTGTTGGTACAGGCACCAAATCCTTCTTCATCCATTTGAGAAACCATGTCTGTTACTCTCTTTTCACGTTCCACTTGACCCTGAGGCAATAAGGCATATTGTGAAACTTTTGCAGAGACAAAAAGCATGGCTGAAGCATTTTTACATGCTGCGACACAGGCCCCGCAGCCAATACAGGAGGCGGCGTCAAAAGCGTGATCTGCATCCCCTTTGTTGATGGGAGTCGCATTGGCGTCTTGCGTATTTCCAGAAGTGTTTACGGAGATAAAAGCACCGGCATGTTGTACACGATCAAAGGCTGATCGATCTATGATCAAATCTTTAACGATCGGAAATGCTTTGGCGCGAAAGGGTTCAATGACGATGCTGTCTCCATCTTTGAATTTTCGCATGTGGAGTTGGCAGGTAGTGGTACCTCCATCAGGACCATGCGGACGGCCATTGATCTGAAGGGAACAAGACCCACAGATACCCTCCCTACAGTCGTGATCAAAACTCACAGGCTCATCACCTTTCTCGGTAAGCTCTCTATTCAGTACATCAAGCATTTCTAAGAATGACATATCGGAGGAGACCTCACTGATATCGTAATCAACAATCTTACCTTTGGCAGCGGCATTTTTCTGTCGCCATATTTTTAGTTTTAAGTCCATCTCCTATGAATTTTACTAGCTCTTACTTGTAACTTCTTTCTTTTACTTCAATGTATTTATAATCAAGCATTTCTTTGTGAAGATTCGCGTCTTTTGGGGCTCCATTATGCTCCCAAGCAGCCACATACTGAAAGGCTTTGTCTCTTTTGGCTTCACCTTCTGGTGTTTGGTGTTCTTCTCTGAAATGACCTCCACAGGATTCTTCCCTGTTTAAAGCATCTTTTGCAAAAAGTTCTCCTAATTCTAAAAAGTCAGCAACCCTACCCGCTTTTGCTAATTCCTCATTAAAGCCCTCTAAGTCTCCGGGTACTTTTACTTCCTTGTAAAATTCATCTCTGATGGCTTGAATTTCCTCGATGGCTTCTTTTAGGTCTTTGCTATTTCTGGACATGCCTACTTTATCCCACATGATTTTACCCAGTTTTTTGTGAAAATAATCAACGGGTTTCGAGCCTTTGTTATTGATGAAGCGTTCAAGTTGCTCTTGTACGCCCTTTTCAGCGGCGGCAAATTCTGGAGTGTCCACAGGGATCGCTCCGGTACGAATATCCTTGGCGAGGTAATTGCCAATGGTATAAGGAAGAACAAAATAGCCATCCGCTAAACCTTGCATCAATGCTGAGGCACCAAGGCGATTGGCGCCATGTTCGGAAAAATTTGCTTCTCCAATCGCATAGCAACCAGGAACAGTAGTCATCAAATCATAATCAACCCAGACGCCGCCCATTGTGTAGTGCACCGCAGGGTAAATCATCATGGGAGTTTCATAAGGATTTTCATCAACTATTTTTTCATACATTTGGAAAAGGTTGCCGTATTTAGTGGCAATAATTTCTCTCCCCAACTCAAGAACTAAGGCTTCGTTGTTTGCATCTTGGTGCGTAACCAGGGCTTTTTCTTTTCCGTATCTTATCACGGCAGCAGCAAAATCTAAATAGACCGCTTCGCCGGTAGCATTTACACCAAACCCAGCATCACATCTTTCTTTGGCAGCTCTAGAAGCCACATCTCTCGGCACGAGATTACCGAAGGCCGGATAGCGACGTTCCAAAAAATAATCTCTATCTGCCTCTGCGATTGCCGTTGGCTTCAGTGTTCCTGATCGAATGGCTTTTACATCTTCTTCCTTGGCAGGTACCCAAATTCGGCCATCATTTCTTAAAGATTCTGACATCAAAGTCAACTTCGACTGGTGATCTCCGGATACGGGGATACAAGTAGGGTGTATTTGAGTGAAGCAAGGATTGGCAAACCAAGCGCCTTTTCTATGAATTTTCCAGGCTGCCGAAACATTACTGCCCATGGCATTGGTTGATAAATAGAAGACATTACCATAACCTCCTGAAGCGATCACTACGGCATGAGCCGAGTGTCTTTCAAGTTCACCTGTGATCAAGTTTTTGGCAATGATTCCCCTTGCTTTACCCTCTACGATTACCAAATCCATCATCTCATGACGGTTGTACATCTTTATTTTACCCCTCGCTATCTGTCTATTCATCGCCGAGTAGGCACCTAATAGCAATTGTTGTCCGGTTTGACCTTTGGCATAAAAAGTTCTAGATACCAAAACGCCACCAAAAGAGCGATTGTCCAATAAACCCCCATAATCTCTAGCAAAAGGGACACCCTGTGCAACACACTGATCGATGATGTTGCCTGATACTTCTGCCAAGCGATAAACATTCTCTTCCCTAGCTCTGTAATCACCTCCTTTTACCGTGTCGTAGAAGAGGCGATAATCTGAGTCACCGTCCCCCATGTAATTTTTCGAGGCATTGATGCCGCCTTGCGCGGCGATAGAATGGGCTCTACGTGGAGAATCTTGAAAACAAAAAGCTTTGACATTGTATCCCAATTCGGCCAAAGAAGCCGCTGCTGAGCCCCCGGCCAATCCTGTGCCGACTACAATAATATCTATGAGTCGTTTATTGGCTGGGTTAACCAGATCAATTTTATTTTTGTAAGAAGTCCATTTGTCCTCAATAGGACCTTCTGGTGTTTTCGCAGGAAAATTTGCTCCTATTTTCATGTCAGTATTACTTAATGTGTTTTAGTTCAAAAATCAGCATCATATACGATTGTTGAGCATTTGGATTTAGTGATTGAAATAATGAAACAGTGCAATAAATACAAATGCCAATGGGACGACTACTGAAAAGGCCCAAGCCGTCTTTTTAATACCGGGTGTAAACTTATTATTGACTCCCAAAGATTGAAATGCTGACTGAAAACCGTGCAATAAATGCATCATTAATAAAATGAAAGAGACGGCATAAAACCCAACTCGAGTCGGATTTTCAAATTTTTCTTTCAGTTCATGAATATATCTACCCTCATCTGGGGCTTGGGATTCAATATACTTATATTGGATTTCAGGGAGCCAAAAATCATAGAAATGCAGTCCTAAAAAAGCCAAAATGACCAATCCCGAATAGATCATGTTTCTAGAAAGCCAACTGGAATTTCCTTGATCATTTTTCATTTCATACTTAACGGGTCGCGCACTTTTATTTTGAAATTCCAGTACAAAACCCATGATAAAATGGAATAAAACCCCTAAAATAAGAATCGGTTGCATGACAAATTGTACGATTGGGTTGGTGCCCATAAAATGTGAGGCTTCGTTATACATTTCGGCACTTACCACTGATAACAAATTAATCGCCACATGCAGTAGCAGAAAAGAGATAAGAAAAAGAGCAGAGAGTGACATCGCTACTTTTCTTCCGATTGAACTCGATATAAAACTCATTGTGCTAATTTAATTTTAGATTTTATCAGGTTAAAACCAAAGTTATATTCAGATTGGTTATCTTCCAATGATCTAGGCTAATTTGATTTCACTTTAACAGGCAATTTCAGACAAAGATGATATTTTAGCCTTTCTTCAACTCATTTATATCGTTTTTGGCCTTATTCTTGCACTGTACTTTCTTCAAAAAATATTTTTATTTTGACAGCCATGAGGTTGGGGTTAGATTCAATATAATTTCAAAGGATTAAAGGCATTTATTTTAGAATAAATGAGGGTAGTGGAGTTTATTAACTATGAATTTTATTAAATTTTTAGGAGCCTTTTTTTTAATACAATTTTTTTGCTTTGGAGCGGTCAATGCCTCGCACATCAGAGCGGGAGAAGTGATCGCACGTAGGACTAGTAACCTGACCTTTGAATACGAATTTACGTTTATTGGATACAGAGATACCGATACTAATATTGAATTTGGCGGAGGGGAGTTTGATTTTGGTGATGGTACAGTGATTTCCGGAGAGGGAGCATTTAATGTGCTAGAAACTCAAATAACGGCCAATATTGTGCGTGCAGAGTTTACTTTGGTCCATACGTATCAAGCACCCAACAGCTACATTGTGAGTTATTCTGAGGACAATAGAAATGGAGGCATTTCCAATATGGAAAATTCTCTAAATACTCCGTTTTATACCGAAACTCTCATCATTATAGATCCTTTTTTCGGTGTCAATAACACGCCTATATTGACCGTGCCACCCATTGATGAAGGGATTCCCGGTGCCCGGTTTATACACAATGCAGGCGCTTTTGACATTGATGGAGACAGTCTTGCCTATTATTTGGTAATCCCCAAAATGGCAAAAAATTCCGAAGTGGTCCTTTATAGACCGCTGAATCACCCTGACTTTTATGCCAATTTTGGTCAAGGCAGTGAAAATTTAACGCCTCCTACTTTAGACTTAGATGCGGCTTATGGGGATCTTATTTGGGATGCTCCGGGAGATATTTTTAATTTAGAATCATCAGATTGCCCAGATGGGGTGTCTGAATGTGCAGAATATAACGTCGCTTTTAGGATTGAGGAGTGGAGACAAATAGGAGGAAAATGGTATCGTTTGGGTTATGTTACACGAGACATGCAGATCATCGTATATGAGGGAGACAATGAAAAACCTGAACTAGAAATTCCAGATCCGATTTGTGTGACGGCTGGAGATCAGGTGCTGCAGGCTATAGTGGGTACAGATCCAGACGGTCATCAGGTGAAAATAGAAGCTTTTGGAGGGCCGTTTGAAATCAATTCACCGGCAACCTATGAAAGTCCTAATTCTTTTCCAGCGACCTTTCAAGATACTCCGGGAAAATTAAATTTTGAATGGAACACTTTTTGTGGTCATGTAAGAGAAAGGGCCTATGAGGTGCAATTCAAAGTGGCAGATAATCCGATCGAGAATAACATTAAAGTGGGTCCGACGTTGACCGAGTTTGGCACTTGGGAAATCACCATAGTAGGGCCTGCGCCTCAAGGGTTGGCTCTAGTGCCTAAGTCAGGAAGGTCAATCGAACTTTCCTGGGATGATTATGTCTGTAGCAATGCCAACGAAATAGAAATTTGGAGACGTGTGGGGGACTTTGATTTAAATGTGGATGATTGTGAAGTAGGCATGCCTGCCTATTCTGGCTATAGTTTAATGGCAAAAATACCTGCTTCAGAGACTGTATTCATTGATGACAGGCTGGCTCCGGGAGCCAACTATTGCTATCGAATTGTAGCGCAGTTCCCAAATCCTGGTCGTGGGACCAGTTATATTTCTGAAGAAGTATGTTTGATACTAGACACTGATGCACCGGTAATTACCCATGTCGATGTACTGGAAACTTCAGAAGATGGGCGGATTAAAATAGATTGGACACCACCCTATGAGATTGATGCAATAACCTTCCCCGCTCCGTATGCGTATTCGCTTTACAGGTCTTCGGGATTCTACTTAAATGACGAAGTATTGGTTGCTGAAAAAATATCGGATACTTTGTTTACAGATCAGTTTGAACTCAATACCGTAGACTATGCCTATGCCTATCGGATTGCCTTATTTGATGCCAACAATGTATTTTTAGATTCTTCTGCAGTGGCTTCCTCAGTTAAATTAAGCGCAAAGCCCCTTTTGAGTGCCGTCGAACTTTCATGGCAAGCCAATGTGCCTTGGTCAAACAATATATTGACCTATCCTTATCATTATGTTTACCGAGACCGTGTGAACATGAGCAATCCTGATCTAATGATCCTGATCGATTCGGTAAAAATTTCAGAAAATGGATTTAATTACTTGGATGACGGCCGCTTTAACAATGCGGTACTGGATGACAAATTGATTTATTGCTATGCCCTCACTACTTATGGGGGGTATGACAATCCGATATTACCCGCTCCCTTGGTCAATAACTCACAAGTAGTATGTGCACAGCCCAATGACAACATAGCTCCTTGCGCTCCTTTGGGAGTTTCAGTCTCTAATCTTTATGATTGCGTGTCCGGCGATGATACGGCTGATTGTTTGGAGGTGACTTATGAAAATATGATTTCATGGGTGGAGAATGAGAGCACGCAATGTGATGATGATGTGATCTATTTCCGAGTTTATTTCAGTCCTACGGGCTTGGACCAAGATTTTTATTTGCTCGATAGTACGGTAGAAACCAGCTATCAGCACCTAATATTAAATTCTTTTAAAGGTTGTTATCGCATCACGGCGGTGGATCGGTCATTGAATGAAAGCGATTTTTCAAATACGAGTTGCATCGATAATTGTCCTCAGTTTAATCTGCCCAATGCTTTTTCGCCCAACGGCGATGGTTTCAATGATACCTTTACACCGCTCTACAACACGGGAGGATCGGATTTGGGTTTCGAGAACTCTAATTGTCCTCGCTTCATATTAGCAGTCTCCTTCAAGGTTTTCGATCGAACAGGCAAAGAGGTTTTTGACCTTCAGTACGAAAAAGAGTCATCGATATTTATCCATTGGGATGGGAAAAACAACGCGGGTTCACCGCTGGCCACAGGCGTATATTTTTATGTCTCAGAAGTAACCTTTGATGTATTGCCGAGTGGCCAACAGAAAAAAACCTATAAAGGATGGATTCAACTACTCAAATAGATCCGCCGGTATTGTTGTTCGACGGAGTATGTAATCTTTGCATCGGAGCAGTGAGCTTTATCATTGATCAAGACGCACTCAACCATTATAAATTTGCCTCTTTACAGTCCCAGTTTGCTCAAAAAATATTATTAAAGAACAATCTACCTGCAGCGAGCTTGGAGATGAATACCCTTTACTTGTTTGTAGACCATCAAGTGTTTCAAAAGAGTGCCGCAGTATTTAAAGTTGCTGAGTCCTTTTCATGGAAGTGGAGATGGATTTATGTTTTTGGTTTTTTACCTTCTGTAATTACCGATTACTTTTATGATTTGATTGCTAAAAACAGATATTTATGGTTTGGGCGACAGGAAAAATGCAAAATACCTACTCCAGAACTTGCACAAAGGTTTTTGGATTGATCCATCCTTGCTAGATTTGCACCAAATTAAAGTTTAAAGATAACCTATGCGCGCATTTGTATTTCCCGGTCAAGGGGCACAGTATCCTGGAATGGGCAAAGAATTGTTTGCGACAAATCCCGTAGCAAAAAGATATTTTTTACGAGCCAATGAAATACTGGGCTTTGAGATTACCCAAATCATGTTTGAGGGGACACCAGAAGATTTAAAACAAACCAAAGTAACTCAGCCAGCTGTATTTTTACATAGTATAATCAATGCGTTGAGTAAGGATAATTTTTCACCAGAAATGACAGCAGGTCATTCTTTAGGAGAATTTTCAGCCTTGGTGGCCAATGGGGTGCTTGATTTTGAGGATGGATTGAGATTGGTTGCGCAGCGATCATTAGCCATGCAAAAGGCCTGCGAACAAGAACCTTCAACGATGGCCGCAATTATTGGACTTGCCGATGAGAAGGTCGAAGAGATTTGTGCTGAAACTGAAGGAGTTGTGGTTGCAGCTAATTACAATTGTCCGGGTCAATTGGTGATCTCGGGTCAAATAGCAGCAGTTAATTTGGCTTGTGAAGGTATGAAAACGGCGGGTGCCAAGCGGGCATTACTTCTTCCGGTTAGCGGAGCGTTTCATTCACCTTTAATGGAACCGGCTCGTGCTGAGTTGGCAGAAGCCATCGCAGCTACTGAATTTAAGCTCCCAAGATGTCCGATTTATCAAAATGTGGATGCAAAAGGGAATACAGATGTTTTGGGGATCAAGTCTAACCTCATAGCGCAATTGACTTCTCCGGTAAAATGGACCCAATGTGTAGAACAGATGATTAAAGATGGAGCGACTTCTTTTTATGAGTCAGGTCCAGGCAATGTTTTACAAGGGCTGATTAAAAAAGTAAATCGAGAAATGCAGGTAAATAGTTTTTAATGAGATATTCTTTAAAAAAATACGGTTTTTATCTGGCCACCCTTTTGTTGTTAATATGGGTTGTAGCTCCTTTGGAAAGTTGTAAAAATAATCCGGGTCAACAGCGCTACAAAGGTAAAATGAAGCCAGGCAAATCTAACTGCCCTGTCAAGGATTGCTGATGGGGGATATTGTCATAGCGATCGATGGTTTTTCGGGTACAGGAAAAAGTTCAACCGCCAAAGAGGTAGCCAGTGCTTTGGGATATACCTATATTGATTCAGGTGCGATGTACCGTTGTGTTGCTCGCTATTTCATAGATCATCAAATTGATTTTGAAGAGGAAGAAGAAGTGATTGTGGCGTTAGATGAGATTTTAATCTCTTTCCGTTTCAATAAGGCGCTGAATGCTTCAGAAATTTTGTTAAATGGTCAAATCATGGATCATCAAATCAGGCTTCCAGAAATTAATGGAATTGTGAGTCAAATTGCGGCCCAACCCTTGATTAGAAAAAAATTAGTCAATAGGCAACAAGCTCTGGGGCTGCATAAAAGTATGGTAATGGATGGGAGAGACATAGGTACGGTGGTGTTTCCTGATGCCGCCCTTAAAATATTTATGACCGCCGATTTGGATATCAGATCCAAGCGTCGACAGAAGGAACTTGAGGAGCAAGGAATTCAAGTTAATTTAGATGAGATTAAAAAAAACCTTGCCTCAAGAGATCATTTAGATACTACGAGAATAGATAGTCCATTGGTCAAGGCAGCGGATGCAATTGCATTGGATAGTAGCTATCTTACCTTTGATGATCAAGTAAAGGAAATCATAGACTTAGCCAATAAAATTATTTATGAGGGTTGAAATAGACATTAATTCAGGTTATTGTTTCGGTGTTGAATTTGCCATTCAGATGGCTGAGGATGAAATGGATCATGGAGAAACTTTATATTGCTTGGGGGATATTGTGCACAACAGTATGGAAGTGGCGCGTCTGGAGGCGAAAGGTCTAAAAATAATTAATCATGAAGATCTAAAGAAAATTCATGATGCTAAAGTATTGATAAGGGCACATGGCGAGCCTCCCGAGACCTATAAACTAGCTTTGGCCAACAATATTGAGTTGATTGACGCGTCTTGTCCGGTAGTACTCAAGCTTCAAAACAGAGTGAAAAATTCTTTTGATCAAGTCAAAGAAAAAAATGGGCAAGTAGTCATTTACGGTAAGCCAGGACATGCTGAGGTGATCGGTCTGATTGGTCAAACCAATGATGAGGCGATTGTGGTGATGGAGGAAAAAGATCTAGAGGCCATCGATTGGTCTAGGCCCATTATCCTGTACAGTCAAACCACAAAAAGCACTAAGGGCTTCTATCAGATGAAGTCGCTCATTGAAGGTCGTATAAAACAAGAAAAAGGGCAACTCATTGAAGGTGAATTTAAGGCAAATGATAG
>Ga0114995_10001273_pt1 | contig 17842 bp, 32 predicted proteins | sample ArcticOcean_MG_C_11_FD_87038 | JGI IMG/M metagenome (GOLD analysis project Ga0114995, IMG submission 87038) | Marine microbial communities from western Arctic Ocean - ArcticOcean_MG_CB2_154 | ecosystem: Environmental > Aquatic > Marine > Oceanic | place: Arctic Ocean: Canada Basin | collected... | reverse complement strand
GAGATAACCCAATCTAACCACGGAAGAGGATTCTCTTTAACTTTAAAATTACCTTTGAGGCCCAACTGTATAAGTCTTCTGTCGGCAATGTATCTAATATACAACTTAACTTCTTCAGCAGAGAGTCCTTCAAGATCTCCCATTTCATACGCAAGGTCAATAACTTTATCTTCAAGTTCAACCGCATCTCTAACCATTTGGTAGATAGCTGATTTAAATTCATCTGTAACAATCCTCGGATGTTCTTCACAAAATGTACGGAATAGTTGTGTCATGCCTTCACAGTGCATTGTCTCATCACGTATAGACCACTCAACTATTTCACACATGCCTCTCATCTTACCATATCTCTGGTAGTTCAATAGCATTACAAACGCACTGAACAGGGACATACCTTCGTTGATCACTGAACGTGCCACAGCCATCCCTAGCCCGCCTTTACTGTTCACATCGATGTCTGCCATGAACTCAAGCTTATCTGCCATCTCAGAGTATTCTAGGAAGGCTGAGAACTCTTCCTCTGGTAGCCCTAACGTATCATTAAGTAAAGCATAAGACCGTTGATGAACAAATTCACGGTTAGCAAAGCTAGTAAGCATAGCCCGAATCTCGTTGTTTTTGAATTTCGGTATATAAGATTCCAAGTAGTTTGTTCCAACTTGGACATCCGACTGTGTAAATAGTCGAAGGATTTGCGTGATATGATTTCTCTCAACATCTGTCAGCTTCCCATTGTTCCATTGTGCCACGTCATCTTGTAGCTTAGCTTCCCACTCACCCCAATGTACTTTCTCGTGAGAGACTGCTTTTTCTACAGCCCACGGGTACTGAAAGGGCTTATACGTTTTTGATTCATCTAGTAATGGCATGCCGCCACTCCCCTTATTGCAGCGTAAAAAAAACCCACCGAGGTGGGCAACAAGGCGTAGTTATACTCATATTTAAAACTATGTCAAGGACAATTACTCTGCCCTTATCATTTATCCTCTAGCTGATGCTTGTACATACCGGCATCCTCATCGTAGCATTCGTGCATGGCAGTAAAGAACTCATCCATTCCACTATAACACATAGGACACAACGCTACAGGTAGTATCCCTATGTACCCATCGATACCTCCTTCTACACCTATGTCAAACTCACAGCTACATATGGAACACGTCAACTCCATATGACTCCTGTCTTTGTTTGCATTCGGGTGGCTGATAGGGCCGATAGCTACGTTTAGTATTTTCTTATTACTCATTTTTGTTATCCTTGACAGGAGAGACAGTCATCCCCGTCCTCTATTTCGTCCTGCGTATAATCTATTAGCGCATCCCTTGCAACAGACTTCCCTACCTTATCAGCCGACACACCTGCATTAGTGCGTAAGTAGTACAGACCTTTCAGTCCCTGCCTCCATGCCTGTATATGAACTATGCTAGGGTACTTAGGCTCTACGCCATCAGGGAAGAACAGATTCACTGACTGTCCTTGACATATAAACTCCTGTCTCTTAGCCGCGTGTTCAACAACCCACGCCTGATCGAGTTCAAAGGCTGTCTTGAAAACTTCCTTTTCGTGATCCGTGAGGAAGTCCAGATGCTGGACAGAGCCTTCGTTAGATATAATGCTTTTCCATGTGCCTTTTGTATTTTCACCGTGTCTCTCCAGCACCTTCTCTAAGGCTTTGTTTTTAACAAGATGAGCACCGACACGTGTTCTGTGTGTGTACGCATTCGATTTGATAGGCTCGATAGACGCAGAGCAACCACAGATAATCGACGAGTTAGCATTCGGAGCAATCGCAAGTAGATGTGCATTGCGCCTACCTGTGCCTGCCATATCAGGGGCTTCACCCCTTTCCTTAGCAAGGTCGCAGGTTGATTGCACAGCATCCACTTTGATTTGCTTAAACATTTTATAGTTTTCGCTAGTCGCTTGCCAAGACTCCCAACTAATTCCCCTGTCTTGCAGGTAACCGTGGAAGCCCATTGCTCCAAGGCCAATTGATCTTTCCATGTACGCACTATACTTCGCCTTCTCTAGTTCTTCCGGGGCATGCCTGATAAAGAATTTAAGAACATTGTCCAGTAGTCTGACCAAGTCCTGCACCATATAAGTTGCTCGCCACTCGTCATACTTTTCAAGGTTGACTGAGGAGAGACAGCAAACGGCTGTTCGATCTGTAGATGTAGCGAGATGAATCTCATTGCATAGGTTACTTCCTTTAATGGAAAGGCCAAGTGCTTTCTGAGACTCTGGGAGTCCTCGCTGAGCAGTGTCGATGAAGTTGAGGTAAGGGCTACCAGTTTTGAAGCGAGCCTCAATTAACCTTTCCCATAAGTATCTGGCGTTAATCGTAGATCGAACAACTCCTGTATCAGGACATCGTAGCTCCCACTCTTCGCCTCGCCATGCCGCTTCCATAAACTCATCTGTGAGATTGACTGCATTAAATAAGTTATAACACTTACGATTTGCGTCACCGCCTGATGGGTCTTTAAACTTAATGAACTCCAAAATCTCAGGATGAGATACATCAAGGTATGCCGCATAAGATCCTTTACGTGTTTTACCTTGCTTGTAGGCTGTCATCTGAGAGTCAACGACTTTCATAAACGGGACAACCCCCGGAGCCTTATCGCTTACAGGACGTACAGCAGACCAGTGACCACCGACTCCACCTCCTTTGACAGATAGCCATGCAACTTCAGTATTGTGATCAATAAGGGAGTCCAAAGTGTCATCAATATAAGAAAGAAAACAACTAATAGGAAGACCTTTGACTGCCTGTCCACTTGCTGGTGCGTTAGATAAGACCGGACTAGCGAACATAAACCAACGCTTGCTAGCGTAGTCATAAATACGTTGAGCAAAAGCATAGTCACCCTCACAATAAGCTACAGCGGCACGGGCAAACGCATGCTGTGCATGTGTCTCTGTATCTAGCATGTAGTAATCTTTTAACAGGGACATTGCCTGCCCTGAAAGATCTTCATCTCTTGAAAGATCTATTTCAATTCCTAAATATGGCACTACCATTTTTTCCCTTCCGTGGTTTGCAACAACTCACGCACCTTTCTTAGATACCACATTGCCTTACGCGCATTAGCAGTAGGTATTCCTTTCTCTAGCAAGCGATGCCCTGTGTATTTAAGAAAGTTTCCCCAGCAGTAGTATAGTGTACCCCGCTCACCCAGTACATCCTTGATGTAATCGTACGTTTCGATCCCGCCTTTATTGTAATGCTTTGGTTTTTCTATCTCGTCGTACTGATCATCATCAATCATGTCTTCCAAGAATGTTTCTATTTTCTTTGACACGTCATGCACTCCCAAATGTTTTGGTTGCAAAATCTAACGTGATAACTTTGCCGTCCTCACTGCGAGTAAAGCTTGGCGTTTTCTCTTCGCCGTCTTCTTGAATTTCTTCTAGCAGTTGTGTGTAGTTCTTAGTGAAGTATTCTTTTACATACGACATGAACTCATCGTCTTCTTCCATGAGAGGCAAACAAGAAGCGATCATCCCGCACAAACTTCTTATCTGATCAACCTCTTCTTGCGCTAGATCTTTTTGTATGTCTTCTTCTACGGACACGTTGACGTTACCTGTCCACTTGTCATTCTCAAACGTAGGTTCTACTACTACGGCAAATGAGGAGCCTCTTTTTTCTTCAGTCATGGTACTACCTTCTTATCTTAGTCAATGAAAATGGTATAACATTCTTATCATTAAGAGCTAACGTTTTTTTATTCTTTTCTTTTATCCACTCTTCCGGTACATCTTTATCTGCATACTCAAATCCATGCTTAACACACCAATCTGCATACGTAGTCTTAGCACCCTTGCGAATCTTAGATCTACTGCTAGTAAAAACAAAGCGTATGTCTAAGTCAGGATGCTGCTTCTGTATTACTAAATGTTTTCTTCTATCATCTGGGGTAAACCTTCCCTTAGTTTCTATCAGAATACCATTCGGTAAAAGAAAGTCAGGGGTATACGTTCGATAGCATAGATCTTCCCACTCAATCTTGAGGCACTCATACTGAGCATTACAATGCCTAGCCACAAGAGAATCTTTCACTTGCGACTCTAGTCCCGAACGATACCCACGGCGTAACGCATTAGCGCGTACCTTATTTATTGGTCTCTTCATCTTTAGCTATCTCTACGTATGCAACGATAGGCGGTTCTTTCGCCTGCGATGCAAGTGAGGGTAGCTCTTGAAGAGAGGGCCAACACTTATACCTGTAGTTACACCAACTGCACTCATGGCCTAACACCTTATTGCCTGTTGGCTTCCTTCTAAACGTTTCCTCAACAGGCTTAAAGCAACGCTCAAACTTATTTTCTTCTAGCCTATCTGCTTTCTTGGCAACTTCATCTATGATGGTTGTCTGCTCAACCTTCATGTCCCACGCAGACACATACTTAAACTCACCAGTGCCTTTGTTGATTACCCACCACCCTCCGGGGTCTACTCCAAGCGCAGTAGCATAGCCAGCAAGCTGGCCTATGTAGCCAAAGGGATCGCTGTCTTTAAGCGTGGCGTAATCCTTGAACTTATTTTTGTATGACCATGGTGATGCAGACTTGACATCGTCAACCCGATTATTCAGGACTAAGTCATGCGTCCCCGGAATCTCATGCTTGCCAGCTTTCAACACAGACAGATGCCCATCTTTAAATTCTATCTTCGCCTCCGTTAGGATGCCCTTAAAGATAGCCTCAACAAGATCACCTAACATCATGTTCATTAGGAAATTAGCAGGCATGTCCGTGCCTTCTTCTGGATGGTTCTTGTCATACCATAGCTGACAGTACGCCCTGCCAATGTTAGACATACGTAAACCAAACTTACGTTTCTTAGGTTGCCTGAATTGTTTTTCCAATGACTCTTTTATATCCGTAATGACACGCTGGATTGTCTCATCTGACATACCAGCCTTGCCTTTACGAACATCCTCAAGATACTTGTGTATCTTTAATTCATCAGGATGATTGAGTTGCATTATACGTTCTCGTCTTCATCTACGTCTATCATTTCAGATACGACACTTTCAGGAAGCGACTCTCTATTACTTTGTGTAATCTCATTCCATGTCTTGACAATGTATTCATTGTAATTGCCGATCCATTCTATGTAGTCCGTGAACTTCTTCTCGTCATCATCTGCTAGCTCAATGCTATCCGCCAAGTTAAGTTTGGCTGAAGGAAGATAGAAGGACGCACCAGTAGGTAGCTTATTCTCTTCCGACCCACACACTATGTGGTGTTGTACAGGTAGCTTTCTTTCTTTTGCTAGCTGAGTAAAGGGGATACCCATAGTCTTGAATGCATCTCTATTGTCAATCTCCCAAATAAAAGGTTGAACATCTGCCACTGTATCATTGCCCTCTGCATCTACCGGATTGACTAGGCGCACCTCGCCCAACAAAACGCGGACACGTTTGATCTGCTTCAGTAAAGTCTTTGTGTCATCCGGCAGAGATTGAAAGTCTTTGATGTAACCTGCGGGCTTGCCACAATTAAAGCCACCCTTGTTATCCTTTAAATCTCCATTGAGTTCATCTGACATTGTTGTCTTGACATACGTTTTGTTAACGGAGTCGTACCGCTTGTACATAAAACGCTGTACGAATACACGAATCTCTGCTGTCTCTGCGTACACACAACTATCATCTGGCATTTGAAGACGGTACATACCAGCAGGTACAACCTCCATGTTCTTCATCTTGCCTTTGACTTCAACCGATCCCATCACGGGCTGATTCCAGATACGTAATCTAGGCAGCGATGATGACTTAGACGACCCGCTCTTTGTATCAAGGGACATGCCCATTACCTTTGCCATTTGAGCATAGTTGCCTGTGCTTAGTGTTGCTACTTCATTTGTCATATCATATCTCCTGTTGATCTAACCAATTGTACCCAACTTTAGCTTCTAACAAAAGCGGTACGTTAAAATTAATATTAAACCTGTCATCTATTATACTCTTTAAATCTCTATTAACAGAATCAATTACTTGTATTACTTCCTTCTCTTCATCTGGATGTATGTCAATCACAACTGAATCGTGAACGCTATTCACAACCAGTGAGTTCAACTTATCCATGCGACTTTCAATCTGTAACAGAACGGTAGGTACAATATCTGCTGTTGCAAATGACTGCACTGGGTAGTTCTTTATTGCAGTAAAGTAAGTCACCTGTCCATTGCGTTTCCTTTGTGCGTGAGGAAATGCAAACTGTCTACCACTAGGCGTAGTAATTTTCTTATGCGTTAAAACTTCTATAGCCAACTTACTGTGCCAGTTAGCTATTCCTTTATACTTTTCGATGAAGTGCGCGTAGTACTTTGCTTCGGCAGGTGTTCGTCCATATCCTGTGGCTCCGTACAAGGGGGCAAAGCTGTGGGCTTTTGCCTCCTGCCTGCTAATCTTCTGACCCGCTTCCGAAATGACTTGTGCTGTGTAGGCGTGGACATCAAACCCATCCTCTATTTCTTTCATTGCCGTCTCATCCTGAGATAGAAAAGCAGCTACCCTAAATTCTAGTTGAGCAAAGTCTGCCTCCATAATCTTTCCACCTGCCCAACGTGAGATGAACACACGCTTCACAGGGAACGTACCTCCTCGTGGCATGTTCTGCATGTTAGGATCACGCCCACTGAACCTGCCAGTAGATGTCATGTGCTGAGTAAGACGGACATGAAGTCTATTATCACGCTTAGTGAATATACGTATACCGTCCACGAAACTATTGAGGTACGTGTCCAGCGCAGATAATCGCACAAGGTTCGATAGGAAGGTCGCTGCTTCCTCCATGCCTTTACCAATTGCAACATTAGATAGATACTCCAGCTTGTCTTTGCTTGTGCTAAATCCATTTGCGCTATGCCACTTAGCACTAGGTGCGGAAAACTTCAGCCCCGCCAACTCAGGCAGAGCAATTAGTATGTACCCACGTCCAATACAAGTGCTACATTTGGTGGGTTTCTTAAAGTCAGAACCATCTTTTTTCTTCTTGTATATTGTTCCGTTACCTCTGCACTCCATACACTTCTGTGCCTTAGTTTTCTGTACGAAGTCAGAGGACTCCTTTACAAAACGCTTGAAGGCATCCTTTCCCATGTAAGGATTAGGTTGGTTAGCCCATACTGTTTTATCTTTAGGCTTTCTTGAGTACACCACCCACGATAATTGTTCTGGTGAATTCAAATTGATAGGTGTATCCCCCATCAAAGACTGAACATGCTTATCTAACTGATAACTAAGCGTCTGTTTTTCTTTTTCAAATTCATCTCTTACCCTTTCCAACTCGACCATGTCCACTGTGAATCCATTCTTGTACGTACGAGACAAGAGTGCACATGTTTCCATTGTCAATGTAATAACAGTATGAAGTATGCGATTACTGTCATCACACAGATCAGCAGACTGATCATAGTAGAGAGACCAAGTCGTTCTAAGATCTCCGTAAAGGTATTCTTTAAGCTCTTCATACGGTATTTTATCAACGGCTACGCCATTCTTTAGATACTGCTTGAGAGTGTCTTGCTTTTTAAACTCAAGGTTGCGCCTTTCCGCACAGGCTTCAAGAGAAACGGGTTCCTTCTGCCCCCTCTGCAATATGTACTCGCATAACATCGTGTCATAGATAGCTCCCTCATATTTAAATCCTGTCTCCCATAGCCAGAGCAAATCGTGCTGAGCATTGTGTGCTATCAACAACGTTGTCTTATCTAGAATAGATTGTATCTCAAGGCAATCTTTCTTTCTATAGTCGTAGACACAATCATACTCCACATGATCGAACGTGAAGTGCTGAGGCTCCTGCCCTTGTACTTGTATACCTACCATGACCAGACTATTCTCTGGTTCGTAGGGATCTAGATGTAGCTTACCATCCCTTTTCGTTACTGTGTTCTCAACGTCTAATACAATTTTCATGTTCTGATATCTTCCATAATTCTTCTATAGATAGGTTGTAACAGTCTGATTTAACTACATAATTATTGTCTGGGTCAACTTCACCCTTCTTCATAAACACTGCGTTGGCATAGTATGCTTGTGGAGTAATGACTCCAAGTAACCAACCTATACTATAATCGTTCTTGACACGGACAAAAGCATAGTAATCACATTGTTGCTTAGCATTCAGTGCCGCCACACTGCATTCGTAATGCGGCCTTGGCTCAACAGATGTGCGTTTTGTTTTAACATCTATCGTCTGCCCGTTAAACGTTACTAAATCATACTCATATGTATTCTGTTGAGTAGCCCCCAGATAATCTGCTGTGATTATCTCGCCCGCAAAACCAGCGACATTACCTTGCCCCCTAGTAATACTATTATTAAGCCTGCCCATCTCGACGGCCTGATCTCTGGCCTTAATCAAATGGGAATCGGAAACTATAAGTGGAATCATACTGAGTACCTAGCCGTCTCGTGATCTAATCGGACATGAAGTGTACCATGCCAACCGTTTAACTTGTTCTTCGCAATAGTTATGTGTCTCTCCTGCCTCTGATCTTCTGTCATCTCAGGCATCTCTACGTTACTTGATAACAAGATCATCAGGTCTGCCTCGGCAGCCTTGCCCGTCTTGCTTCCTTCTAACATAGATTGATTAGGTGTAACTATTCCTTGTGCATCAGCAGATAACTGAGACATGTAGAACAAAGCACAGCCATACTCTTTCGCTATCATCCGTGCATGGATTGCCGTTCTCTTCAGTGCTTCATGTTGAGGTATGTTATTAGATACGTCTGCGAACTTGTCTCCCATGTCCAGCACTAGTATGTCAGGATTGTACGTCTTGCATACGGACTCAACCCAGTTCATATCATAGCCAGTTGTATCCTTTATTCTTATATTCTTTTTCATCTTTAGATATTTATGTAGCGCAACATCGGGCTGCCTATCTATCTGCTTTTCTGTCATGCCGCTACACGCACCGAGGTATCTCCCTGCAACTTTAGTTGTCTTCTCTTCATTACATAGGATGATGCAGGAAGCTCCTTGCTCCGCGAATCCTCCCTTGCCCGCAATCATACTGGCATGAAAGGATGTCTTGCCTGTGTTAGGGCGAGCTGCACAGAATATTAGTTGCCCTTCGTTGACACCCTCCAACTTATCCGCAAGGGTAGGCAGGTTAAACTTCCATCTCGTGGACAGGCGGTTAGCCTCTCGTATAGTTTCAAACTCTATGTCATCCCACTCTACCTTCACTTCAGGTATGAAGTCGTCACTGTACTTGGTTAGTAAAGCACGTAATGATTCTAACGTCTTAGCCTCATCATTGATGTAGTCAACGCCAAGCGTAGCTATCTCTCTGCCTAAGTACCGCTTGAATAGAGAGGCGACCACATCAGATGCTATGTCGTTACCTATGTCAGGGACACTCCGCATCTGAGAGAAGATCTTTTCGTACGGTTGCCCATTCGCAGTTGTCATCTGTGGCTGTGTACCAAAGAACAAAGCGGACACTTCTTCAACAGTTAAATCCCTGTCGTACTTAATCATTGCCTCATCTATGAGCGTCTTGATCTTACCCTCAGAAGGAGAGAATATTTTATGGGGGCATCTGCCTCCCTTGTGCTCAGCATAGAAGTCCTTACTTAGTAGGCGTTTTAACAGTGCCGCTTCCATTCTTCTTGTCTCCAAAGATTCTGTCCCACCCATCACGGTATTGCTTGGTAGGTATTTTAGTTACAATCTCTGATGGCTTCTCACGATTATTAATCCAATCTTGATTGCGCTCATTGTTTGCATCACGCCAATGCTTACTCATGTGAGGTACTCCTTAATCGCATCTTCTAAGTCAGCGTTGTAATGCACAGTAGGCTGTGGATGTCCCGGCCTTGAAGATAATCTATCCACAAGAGTACGCCACTTAGCATATCCCATGTGATCATCCGACATGTCAGCCTCTTCCATCAGGAATAGTGCCCACAGATAGGCACACTTTCCTGTGAACCCCCTGCCTGTGTCGGGTCTTTCTATGTATGGCATCTTATTCATGCTGTTTTCTTACCGCCCCACGCCTTTGTTATTGACCAGTGACCGAAGGGTACAGTGCCATGCCACGCCATGTCAAACAAACTATCTTCCGGTGGTGTAACGACACGGACAATGGTGTCCTTACTTCGCAATGGAAAGTCGGCAAGCCTAGTCTTTCTTTGCTTAGCTACCTGCGATTTGATAGCACCCCATGACTTACCTAGCGCATGGCCTATGTCATCGTACGACATGTTGGCCTTGTACATATCAGACAGTACATTCACTTCTTCTTCTGACCAAAGATTAACTATCCCACTCTTGCTAGTTTTCTTATGATTACGATCCATTGGATTTCTTTCCCCACTGTTTTGTTATTGTCCAATGCCCAAAGGGCACAGCACCTGACCAATCCTTATCGAAACTTTTAGATGCGTTTGTGCGCCTACCAAATCTAAACCCATGCTCTTTGTACCATGTCTTTGTGCGAGGGCTAATGCCTAGTTTCTTTCCGTGTCGGTAGACGTAGCCACTGACAACGTCACCGGGCAAGCACATCCTTGTAGCAATCTCTCTAGTGTGTAAATTCTGCTTCCAAAGGGACACTAACTTATCGATTCTGTCCCGCGTCCATTTTGTCGCATCTTTATTCCCCGGCATGCTTATCCTTTTTATCTAAGAATGCAGAGACCTCATCCCTGATTCGCTTGTTTCTCTTTAACCAACACTGAGCACAGCAGTAGTCACCACCATCCTTAGTGAGGGCATCTTTGCCACAGTGAGAACACGTAAGGAGCATCCCGTAACAGTAATTACATTTCTTGTTACCCATATACTAACTCCGATAGCTTAGCTATGTCATCCTCTCTCTTATATTTGATGTCGTCATATAGGTATACAGCTTTGCAGTTCAGTTCATGCGACATCTTAATTGTTTTGTCTAGGGCATCCGCATCAAGAGCAATGATCACATTGTCCCAGTGCTTTTCTATGTAGTCCTTATGAAACTGTGTGAGTTGTGTACCTAGCAACGCTAAGCCACAGACCTTACCTGCGGTAAACAGATTGCTTACAACATAAGCACTGATGGCATCCTCAACTACAACAACAACATCTGTACTGTTCACATCCCCTTGTGTATATGGCATAGGAGATGCGGCATAGCGTAGCCACTTGGGCTGCCTGCCTGTAAGCGACCTGCCTACTGCATCGACAAGAACATTACTCTCTGTGAGTACAGGAAATACCACACGATCTTGCCTAACATCATAGAAAACTTTCCTTGGGCTGATGCCATACCTATCTAAGAACGTAGGATCTATTGTATTTTCTATCGTGTGATAGGGTACAAGGTAGGGAGGCTTCACATAGGGACATAGATCCTGTTGATTGGATGCCTCCCCTTGCCTATCCTTACCCGCTAGGCGGGCAAGTGCTCGCTCTATTCCATCTTTGTCCATGAGGTGGTGATGAACACCAGAAATCTTGCATGTATTTTTGTAGCAGTTGTATAGCTTGTGTCCGTACTCACTTGTCACCGTGAAGGTGTTCTTACCTCGGCACAGGGGACAGTCTCCTCGATAGGTCTGCTGTTCCGACAAGCCTAAGCCATCCAGAAAATCGGATATCTTAATCATGCGAGATCCTTATATGTACTTTTGCCGGTGTGAGCAGAGCGGAGCGTACATGCTTCAGTGGAGCTAAGCAAGGTATTTTTCATGTACGGTACAACGCTAGCAGGAGTGCTGTGTCCGGTCACAGCCATAATCTGAGGCATAGATACTCCAGCCTCACACATCTCTGTTGTGCCTGTCCTACGTAGGTCGGCAAGCCTAAGTGTATGGGGTAGCCCCGCCTCCTCCTTCACCCTGTTGACCCACCCCGACACGCGATACAGGCTGTACGCTTTCATATTATCTACAACGTTAGGCGCAACCAATGGCTGAAAATCTAAGGCAGCCTTCTGTTCTAAAAGCATAGCCATTAGATTCTCACTGATAGGGATCTTGACCTGTGCTCTTCGCTTAGATTGTACCAACTTAACGTACTTCTCCTCAAAGTTGATCGAGTCCCATGTCAAGGTACGCATGTCACCCACACGTTGACACCATTCGTAACACATCTGTGCTATCAGTCCTATTGATCGTGTCCTCCATTCACTGTATGCCACGTCCAAAAATGCAGTGACGTTTTCCCGTGACCATACAACACGCCTCGCAGGCTCTTTCTTTGATCGTACCTTACGCCATGGATTGACATCTGCTATGTCTCTACGTGCGGCATGTGCATATACTCTTCTGCACACAGACAGAACTCTGTTGGCTAGGGTCGCGCTCTTTTCATTACAGATCGTATCGAACGCAGCGTTGGCTACCGTGCCAGTGATGCTGGCAACACCCACTTGTGTAGGTAGGGCGCTGACTGCTAACGACAGCAGATACCTGTACTGAGTTTTAGTTTTATCCTCTAAGCCATTGTATTCATTGGTAGTTAACCAGTAATCAACCAAGTCAGAGAATGTTTTTATTACTTTAGGCATGTCAATTACCTCACATGTTTCCACGTTTTACCTGTTGTGATCTGGTGTATGCAGTGATGCGACACATCAAACCATTTAGCTATCGCTCTAATACGCTGACCATCTTCCTTCATTGTTCTAATGAGGTGGATGTCATCCTCAGATAGCTTCGCTCGGAAGTGATCCGTCCCTTTCCTAAACGCCATGCCCTAGTACCTCACGGTTATATAAATCTTGGAGGCACTCACGTATGGAGTCACCATACCCTATGTAGTCCCGACTCGTAGCTACCCATGAGGAAGATCCCGTAGGTCTGGTGACACTGGTAACATGATTCGATATGAAATTCATCAAACTTGTATCACTCTTCCTATGCTCGGTAGCCATTTCATTTAGATCAGTCATTGTGTATTTCCCCTGATTCGTCCTCTGTTATCCAGATCCCGTGTGTTTCAAGATCATCTTTAGTAGTGGCTTTTATTCCATGAGGCGCTAAGTAATCCATGACAGCGGTTGGAGATTCAAATCTCAACAGTTCGTCGTTACTGTTGAGTAGGTACTGTCGGCCATTTAGTGAGATACCCCCTTGATGGGAATACACGACATACTTTTTCATGGTTAGCTCTCTCTCTCTTATCTTGTACGTACTCATACTTCATGCGGGCATGTCTCGGAGATCCGAGACTTACCCCCCGCCCCTTAATGTGACAGGTTCCTATATATCTCTTATAGCACCTTGTCACATTAACGGTATTACTAGGCCGCTAGACCTACCAGTTTCCTAAAGGCATTAGACTGCACTGCTTCCTGTGCCTGCTGTGCCATGATCTGCTTCTTACGTGCCATGTTTGTGTCTGCATTCATGGACTCAAGGTGTGTACCTATGTGCGTCACCACATTGAATAGGCGATAGCCTGTGTCCCCAAGATTCTTATACATGTTCCACACTTCAGCGTACCGCTCAAGCATCTTCTCATTAACCTTGATGCCAGAAGCTACCGTACGTACCGCAATGTTCTCACGTACGTAGTCCAGTGCCCTTACCTTACTCACTGGTGTCTCAACCATCTTGCTGTATAGGTCAGCCTCATTCTGCAATCGGGCAGGGAACTCAGCAATGACAGCCCCCAATTCTTCTGGGTCTGCCTTAGTCGTATGCTTCTTATGCACACTGAGATTCTCAGCGACACTTGAGCATCCATTGCTACACCAGTAGCGAAACAAAGCGCACTCGATTGAGTACTTGAACGTCATATCATGTGAATCACAGATGCGGAAACGCATTGCATGTATATCACCGACGACAGGCTCGTATGTATAGTTCTCGAATATCAAATCAGCACAGTAAGATGCACTGTTCTGCCCCACTGTGATCTGTGCCTTCATGCGGGAGGTGTCGATGCCTGAGCAACGTACCCCTTCGATGGCGGCATCCCATAGGACAGGCAGGGGTTGTGACCCGTGGTTCTTACCCACTACTGCTATGGCAGTGCAAGGCATTGTGCTCTCATCAGGGTTAATCAAGACAAACTTATCTTTGACTAGCAGATCAGGAAGAATCAAAGCCCTACCGTCCTTGGTGTATACACCATCTACTGCACCTCCCATCTGTACTAGAGGCCGACGCACTGGTGTGTAGCACAAGCTCGGATCAAGCTCTTCTAATGTAGGCATGTGGTCGAAGTTAATATATGAACTCATGTGTGTTGCTCCAAGTATTAAATGATATTTGTGTAGCTACAATACTACGCTTAAATTAAAGGGATGTCAACCCCTCTGCTTAGTCCTACTGTACAAGAATAACTCTAGCGTTCTCCTTGCCCCAGTAATTTTATCCGTGGCCTCGTCTAACCATGTGTGGTCATAGTCCCCGGTGTCATGCATTTCTTTCTCCGCTATAACAAGAGCGGCTAGAGCCTTCTTAACTAAGGCATCTACTGCCTTGTTTGAGGGAACTAGGTTGATATCTAACGGCATTCTGTTGCCTCCTTTGTTTGTTGTTTCAATTTATCTACATACTGAGCCAAGCGAAGCAGTTCAGCACGAGCATCCCCCTTAACTCGTGGGTCAGCATCGGGATTCTCCAGTACCATGCAATGGATGTGCACTGCGGCCTCCCATGTGGGAGTCATGTCTATCATTTTCATTTTTTTAATCCTTTCCATTGTCGTATTTTGGTTACTCATACGCCCACCTCATGGGCGTTTCGACCACTACCAAGAGGTCTCGTCAGTGAGCTTCTGCCTGTGGAACACCTCGACCTTTTTCGTACATCACACCCAGATTAGATTGCGCTTTGGCATGCCCTTGCTCTGCCGCAAGGCGATACCACTGCACTGCGGCTTGATCGTCCTTTGGAACACCATAACCGTTGGCATACATAAAACCCAGACTGAATTGTGCACTGGCATCCCCTTGTTCTGCGGCTAGCCGATACGCTGTTTCATTTTTATTACTCATTCTACTACTACCTCCTCTATGTCTGATCCCACACATCCATACAAACTAATAAGCTCTTCAGGATCCTGCGTATCTTTTATGTACTCAATGATCTGCTCATCGGTAACCGCATCGTACTGATCAACACCAAACCAATCACGTAGGGCTGATGCATCCTCAAATTCGTCAAGACATATCTCGACTCTGCTTTCGATTCTAACTGTTACAAACTTACTCATTACGCATACCCCCTTTCCTTAATTAAATTACAGAACATGTCTCGGATCTCCGAGACCATTCATACGTAGTAGCGAACTGGCTTTACAGTCCCTGCGTTGGCATGGATACCATTGATCCCGATACGCACAGCTCTCGCTTTGTGTATAGGTATATCTCCCGACCCATCATTTCTAGTGAATGCCCCAGTTCTATACGGGTTGTACTTTACTATGGGCATGTCCCCTAGTTGCCGCATCATCTCGCTGACAGCAACGAGCGAGGGGTTATCTATAGAAAGAATGGGCGCACCACCCCAACACTTATCTTCAAACAGATCAACCCTGCCCTTGTATGGATCAGCAGACAGGAAGTCAAAGAGTGTGCCACGCACTACGGCATGGACATTCTTTCGCTTATCCCTAAGTACACGCTGTCTACCTGCCTCGGATACGTGGAAGGTAACCTCGGTCAGCGTCACGACATCAGCATGTGCTAGCACTAGCTTAGTCTTAGCGTCACGGATACTTAGCCGCCCATTGTTTAGGTTGCGGTACACTTCTACTTGCTTATTTTTCATTGTGTTTACTCCTCATTAGTTCGAGCCACTCTTCCATGGCATAGACAGGTGACATAGTGCCGACAGAGTTGTCGTCCTCATAGATAGTGATCCATTCAATAATTTTCATTGCATTAATCTCCTACGCATTCATGTCCGAACGAATCATTCGCCCGCTTAATAGCTTTCTCAGTGGTATCACCTGCCTCTTTCCCTCCAAGAAAAAGAGAACCCACTGCCTCCTGTGCAATCCTGAATGGCACAACCATTTCTTCCGGTAGGTCATTCATTCTGTCCAAGTCATGTAGGTTTTCGAGAGCCGTGTAAAAGTCCACGACTTTATTAGGCAGAAGCCTTTCAAAAATCCAGCCCCTGCTAATTGCATAGGCATCTATGAATTGCATAGCCCAAGCGAATTCCTCATTCAAGTTTTTATTACTCATGCTGTTGCTCCTTGTTCCATGTCTCGGACCTCCGAGACCACCACAGTTGGGATACGCTGAGTCATGTCCACTACAAAGTCATCACCGTCTGTACCTATAGCTCGACCCTTCGCCTTGAGCCATACGACAGTGCGGCCAGACTGTACGTTGAAGATGTCTGACTTGTCGCCATCTATGCAAGGTCTTCCTAAGAAAAAATCAGGCATAGGGCCACGCCCTACCACTGCAATAGGCACATCAGTACAGAGAGCAAGCTTCACCTGTCTCTTATACGAATCCCGCTTGGAATAACTAAAGATCAAGTGGTAGTTGCTAGGCATAGGCTTATGCAATCGCTTGCCCAATTTGGTGTAGTCATAGAAGAATGCCTCCCCGAATTCTCCTTCAAGATCTAAGAGGTTTTCCCACTGCACATCACTGATAGTATTCAACCTAAAGACAGGCTTGACCTGCTGCTTTTTACAGGTACGGATAAAGTTGTGCATCTCCTTCTTTAACTGTGAGAGAAACCCATCCCGATCTGACTCAAACCATTCGGTCTTAGATGCGCGAGACTTTGCCACACTAGGAAACACACCACGCCCTGATGTAAACAAGCAAGGATCTTTGCATGCGGCTATATCCTGAGAAGGGCACAACCGAATGTTAGGCATGAGACTAAGTGACGCGATACGAATTTGCACCTTCTCATCAATTGCAATTGCCAACTTGCTTAGTTGTGACTTCCTGATCTTGGTATTACTAGCCGTGGTGTTAAGTAATTTACCCATGGTGTGCACCTCCATTTGATGCTGTGTTTTCCTGACGCTTTAAAGTATGCAGACTTTTGGAACCTTATGTCAATACCCTATGTCTCGGACCTCCGAGACCTCCTTAGAACTCAGCCCAACCGCCCTGCTTCTCGATCAAAGCATATGCCTCATCACGTGAGATCGTAGGCAGCCCACGCTCTGCTATGTACTCAGGCCCTATGTACATTACACAGCACCATCTGCCTGTCGCACCCTGCGCCACAGCGTATGCACCCTGCACACTAGCTTCATACTTCTTGCCTGTGATATCACACTCAGGCACTGATTCTCTTACGTACATTACTTGCCCCTCCTATGAAGCTCAATGTCTCGGACCTCCGAGACCTCAGTTTGACTCTCCTTGATGCACTCATCATCCATTAAATAAGACAGTAGTTCATCCAGCTCGGAGGATAGAAAGTTTATGTCCTCCCATAGATCAGAGCGTAGGCACGAACTATGCCCATAAACGTCATAGTATGCTTGCACTACAAGCCCTTGCATTCTCTGTAGCTCAGTCATATGCACCCAACCAACCATGATAAATCTCCTTTACAAATTTATGTCTCGGACCTCCGAGACCTCAAATGAAACAGACAGGTACGCGAAAAGGCTGAAGCTTAATAGCCCGGCTATGGCTATGCAACCACCCAATAAGGCATCGGGCACAGCCACGGAGTGCTCGACTATACCGAGACCCATGAGCAATAAGATCACACCCGACACGGACAAAAACAAATAAAATAATTTCATAACAAAAGAACTCCAAAGATTTTGATGGAACGTCTCGGATCTCCGAGACCTCTACCGACAAAAGCCCCATGAGGGGCTAATGACGGATCAAGTTATGCGGTATTTATTTTTTCGTTGGCTTTAGTCCCTTGAGGTCT
>Ga0114995_10001265_pt1 | contig 17885 bp, 13 predicted proteins | sample ArcticOcean_MG_C_11_FD_87038 | JGI IMG/M metagenome (GOLD analysis project Ga0114995, IMG submission 87038) | Marine microbial communities from western Arctic Ocean - ArcticOcean_MG_CB2_154 | ecosystem: Environmental > Aquatic > Marine > Oceanic | place: Arctic Ocean: Canada Basin | collected... | reverse complement strand
GCGAAATATCCCCCGGCGCCGCCCCATACCATATGGCACGCAGGGAAATAGACGGCGAACATCCATAAACCGCAATACGTCATCACGGCGTTGAATTTCATGCGTTCAACCATTGCACCGACCATCAATGCGGGCGTAATAATCGCAAACGTACATTGATATAATACCCATAACATTTCCGGAATCGTCGAATGAATAGCATCTGCCCCTATCCCTCGCAAGAACCATTTATCTGTGCCTCCAATAAACGATGCGAGGTTCATTACGCCCTCTTTCATGACCGAACCATCGAGCGAGGTCGTACCAAAGCATAAACCATACCCGCAAACGAACCAAATAATAGTCATCATACACGTCAAAGCGAAACATTGTCCTAAAACAGTGATTAAGTTCTTCCTCTTCACTAAACCGGCATAAAACGCTGCTAAACCCGGGATCGTCATGAACAAAACGAGCGCCGAACTCGTCAAAATCCACGCCGTATCCCCTGCACTCACAGTCACGATCGCTTTTGCTGCCGCGGCAGCGGCCGGTTCAGCGAACGCGGTCATGGACAAACCGGCAGTGGTGGCCAACAACGCGAGAGTCCTCTTCTTCCTCTCATCGTTGTGAGCACTTGGATTAGTTCTTACGCCCTCAAACGTCGTCTCAATCGCACGCGTCTCGCTCGCAGCATTCGTGCTCGAAAAACGACCCAAATTCTTCCTCGTCTTCAACGAAATAACTTCGCCACGCTTCTTCGCGCGTAACTCGCTCTCGCAGCTGCTCGCGACGAAAACAGTCGCTCGAGCGCGACCATTTTTTTTTCCAACGAACGAATTCGGATTCTTCGAAACGACGCGGAAACTTTTCGTGAAAGCGAGCGTTTGGTTCATTGCAATCATTACCACTGTTATTATTACTATTATTACTATATATATGAATATAGGTATGTATACAGGGACTCGAGACTTGCGTACGTATCAAATTAATTCTTCGTTCTCGTTACAATCAATCGCGGATTAATTCTAGTTATGATTGTTAGTCCGTAAAAATATGGCCCTTTCAGAGAAACCCTAAATTCTCTATAATTTAGGGTTTAGGGTTTAGGGTTTACAATTTCGACTGCTGCTGGTATTCATTTCGTTTTTAGCTTCATTGATGGAAAAAAGGAAAAGCGATATGAAGAAGGTATACCCAGGGGATAAGATAAACATCGAGGACTACTATCGGTCTACTGCTCGTACCGCGCACGACGACGACGCTGCTGCTGCTGCTGCTGCTGATGGTTTGTTTGAGTTCGGGTATGGATTATATGAGGACGAGAATAGGGATGTGAGGGCGTGCGTGTGTGGGACTGTTTCAGTGCACGAGAGAGAAAGAGATGATATGAATGATGATGAAGAAAATGAAGCGAATAGAGATGATGGTGTCGATGAAAACAAGGAGAAGAAAAAGAAGGTGATAGTTGTTATAGAGGTTACGCCAATGACGAGGAAAAAAACGACTACGGCGAATAGTAATGATGATGATGATAATAATAATAGTATTCAACCAAAGGTAGGCGATATAGTGTATTGTAAATGCGTGAGAGTGATCGATAAAATGGCAATGTTTGAAGTACTCGTATGCGAGAACAGAGCTGTTTTGAGTTCGTTTAGTGCTATTGTGAGACAACAAGATGTTAGGAAAACGGAGATTGATAAGGTTGTGATGTTCGAGTCGTTCGTCCCCGGCGACGTCGCGAGATGTCGAGTCTTGAGTTTAGGCGACGGCAGGAGTTTAGTTTTAACGACGAACGAGAACGCGTTAGGTGTGGTTAGGGCGAAATGTAGTAAATGTGCGACTACGCATTCGTTAGTTGCAATGAACTGGCAAGAGATGATGTGTCAGAAAACTGAACGAAGAGAGAAGAGGAAAGTCGCGAAAATAGACGAGATTCATGATTTTTCGTTTTAAATATATACATACTAGTTATTACATAAACTATTACAAAATGTCGTGTTGAGTATTGCTATTATTATTATTATTATTATTAGTATTAGTATAAGGCGCCCACATCATCTTTTCCTCGTCGTCTTCCATGACATCTTCATCAAAAAAATCGTCTTCGTTAACGGAAAGAAGAGATTCTTCATCTTCGTCGTCATCCGAAAGTAAACCGTCCAAAAACGCGTTCCCCATCTCGCTATGATGATTATTCCTATTGCTACTACTACTTTTTTTGCTATGATTTCTCCCAAATATTTTCTCCAAATACCCTCTCTCCTTTATCGTTCTATCTTCTCTCGCTTCTCCCTTTTTGGTCCAACGCCCTGAATAAAGCTTCACGCTCCGTTTCACGCGTTCGTTTCCATACGTCCACGTTTGTTGAAGTTCTTCAGCGAATTTCTTCAGAACAAGAACGTTCGTTCGTGACGAAGATTCTTCTTCGTTACTACTACTATCATCATCACCATCGTCTACGTTCGCCGTTCGCATCAGTCTCGTACTTTCTGTTCTCCTATTGTTTTCACTATAACGGTCTTCATCGCCTTCAAGGTCATCTAAATCATCATCGCTTACAATTAAGGATAAATAAACGCTATACAATATAACGAATATAGAGACTAACGCGAACGATATGAACACGAAAGCTTCATTCAGCGATATCGGAGGCGCAGGAGTCCCAACCGGAGCGGGTGGTGGATGATTTGGAAAAGGTGAACGTGGTGGTGCTATTTTTTCAGGCGCTTCGGGTGGATACATCGGCGGCGACGAAGGCGATCGCACGTCGTCGCTTGAATAGAAGTTTGGATCTCGCACGCGTGGCATTATTTTAGGTCCAAAACATTGCGTCGTCCGCTCTCTCTTTCTCTCTCGCGTTGTCGCGTAATTAAGTTTTATCAGGAACGTGACTTTTCCCTGGACCATAAAACATCCCTCGTTTAAATACTATACTACTAAACATTAAATAATGCCAGTCACCGAGGAAGATTTCGTGAAAGCATCGGAAGAGGTAAAACTGTACAAGCAATGCACGAACGACGAACAGCTCGAGTTATACGGGTGGTTCAAACAAGCCACGGTCGGCGATTGCGACACGGCGAGGCCTGGGATGTTCGACTTGAAAGGTAAAGCGAAATGGGATTCATGGAATTCGAGGAATGGAAGCGGGAAAGGGACGGCCAGAGAGGAGTATTGTAAGTGCGTTATGTTAATTAAGCAAAAGTACGGTAATTAGTGTGCGCGTGTGTGCATAGTTTTAGTTCATTCATCTTTTATCATCATCATCGGAGCATATTCATATATTCTTCGTTTCGTATCTCCTACTGTTAAAAAGTTCTCTCTTATTCAGTCGTGTCAGTGTTATCACGTATTCTTGTTAAAAACTGATTTGTTCAAAATAAAGCGCTTCTATAAATTAATCAATTACAAACGCGCAATAAAGAGAGAGAGAGAAAGAGAGTTAGTCTACGCGCGCGCGTTGTTTTTCTGCGTTCAACCGTGTGTGAATAAGCGTACGATTAAAACAAAAACACGCGCTTTATCGTGGTACAATTCGTAATAATAATAATAATAATAATAATAATAATAATAAAAGATGTATAAACCACCGCGACATAGACAAGAGAACATCAATAACGACAATAGTAATAATACTTATGAAGAGAACGAGACTGGGAAGCTCTCTAGGGAGAACAGTGATACTTTAGTCAGTAACGATGATGCGATGAACTCACCAACGAATCAAGCGGCCCTGCTGGTGACACTACAGAATTCGCGAGTGTATTTACACGATATTCCGCAACGCTCGCAGACACCGGGGGAGTTATCTTTGAAATCGTTCGCGTCCGGGAACAGTTCGAGACCGTCGACGCCTACGTTAAGGAGCGGAGAATACGCCGAGTTAGGCGTGAGAGAGTTCATGGAAGACGCGACGGTCGTCATGGAGAATAGGGAAGTCGAGAGTTCGGAAGACCTCGTATCGTTTTATGGAGTGTTCGATGGACATGGGGGGACAAACGCTGCTTTGTATTTGAAAGAACATTTAGTTGAGAATATTATGAACGATAAGAGTTTTAAGGTTGGGAACGTTGATAAGGCTTTAGTTGATGCGTACGTACAAACGGATTTAGACTTTTTTAACGCGACGACTGGGACGGGCGAGACGAGTGGATCGACTGCGTGTACGGCTTGTTTGTTCGATGGGAAATTGATCGTCGCGAACGCTGGAGATTCAAGGTGCGTCGTGAGTAGGAGAGGAATCGCTCACGATCTAACCAGAGACCAGAAGCCGACGTCGAAAGATGAAGAGGAGAGGATTAAAAAGGCCGGAGGGTTCATTGAAGATGGATACGTGAACGGATTACTTGGTGTTTCAAGAGCTTTCGGGGATTGGCACTTTGATGGACTAAAACGAAACCAAGAGACTGGTAAACCTGGACCATTAACCGCTGAGCCAGAGATCGATACGTGGCAATTAGATATCGATTCAGACGAGTTCATCATTTTAGCGTGCGATGGCTTATGGGACGTATTTTCATCGCAAAATGCGATCGATTTTGCGCGAAAATCTTTATTAGCAAATAACGACCCAAACAGAGCGGCGAAAGAATTAGCAGACGAGGCGTTGCGGCGGCACTCTGCTGACAATATTTCAGTCGTTTGCGTTTGTTTTGGCGACGATCCGCCGAGGAGTCGCACGCCTGAACCGTCCACTTTATCACCCGGTAGTTCCAATTTATCAAATCAAAAGAAAAAAAGTGTCGAGCGCTCGTTATCGTTGGAGGTTTTAAACCATTTGCAGACTTTAGTTGCAGAGGATGAGCAGAAACCTATGGCGGATAATCTGCACGGCATTTCGCCCAAACGCGTGCACTCGGTTCGTTTATTGACAGAGTTTCAAAATCAACAAGAATCGAATTTAAGCCCACAAAATAGTAATAAAAGTAGACGAGCCGGGTCGAATAGCAGTTCTTCGTTTGAGACCGAAGAAATAGAACAAGCGCCGTCAGCTAAGGACGTTGCGAACGTTTTAGCCAAAGTCAGTTTTGCTTTAAACAATAATCGCTCAGAGGGCGAGAAAACAGAACTAACAAAATCAGAAGCAGAAACAGCTTCTTTAGAATGTGGACAAGATGTCGGCGAGGCGAATCGTCGATTGTCGTCGCCGCCGCAGAGTCATAGCAGAAGATCAACTCTAGCGGGCTCCTCGCTCGAAGAATCAGAATTAGGAAAAATCGCCGAGGAGAGTTTCGCCGACGCGCTTCGAATGAGAGAGGAGTGATTACTGTGTTATATATATATGTACGTGTATAACGTTCTTCTCTTGTATATACCGTGTAGGTAATTGTAATGTTTCTTGTTGTTGTACCTAGTACCAAATTAAAATTATTGTTATCATCTATCTAGTATCTATCTCTCTACTAAGTTTACTATCTACTATTACTACTATTACTATTTCGTTTATTTGTAGACGATGATGGTGGGAATACGCCCCCGTTTGCATTCTTCAAAACGAGGTCGCAGGCTTCAAAATATAACATGGCCATTTTCTCTGCAACAATTGCTTGTTCTCCTCGTTCCTTCACTCGATCGTCCTTCAAAAGCGAACATCGTAAATTGATTAAACAATCAATCATTCTCCCAGGACGCAAATCTCTCAACATCAATTCTTCATCCGTATAGGTATCATCAACTCCTTTTTTATTAGTATCGCTGAATCCTCTAGTCGTTTTTGTTAACTTTATTTTCCCTTCTTCGCGTTGTTTTCGCGCTTCTAACGAAAGTTTCTCGTTCTCCATTCTCGCCGATTCCATGCTATCGAACAAGAGTTGGCGTCTTTTATTTCCATCGTCTATTTGTACGAGGTTACGAATTAATAACGATTCCGCTTTTGGGAGTTCTGAAGGCGCAAACGCACCGCTCACGACGATGTCAGAGTATACGCCAAACTTATCCGTTTTGGGCGACATTTGTCTCGCAGATTCTCGAGCGAGAATGATTTGGTACAATAAATCCCAAGACGGAATAACTTCTCTAAGTTCCATTTCGTCAGATAACTGCGAAGCCGCTCGCTCGACTGCGTCTATATCCGCTTCTGGTATATAATCATCTCTCTTTGTATCATCTCTAGGTCTTGATTCGTCGCCAACGATTATTTCTTCATCGTCGTTAGCGTTTGCTAAACATTTCGCTCTCCCGCCGCCTCTGTGCGCGATTTTCAAAACCTCCGCGCGATCCTCCGCTCTCATCAATCTTGCAACAACTTGCACGACTTGCATCTCGGGCTGCATCTCAACCGTGACCGCCCTCAAAGTCTCCTCCTTAATCGCTTGCAACATCGTCAACAAAGGCGCATCCTCCTGTTGCTCCGCTCGTTTAATATACGCTCCTAATACGGACAAAAACGTCCCATCGAGTTCATCGAACTTACTCCTAACGACCGATTGTAACGTTAAAACGCGCATTTGTTCTCTTTCCTTGCGTTTCCTTCTCTCGCGTTCTTTCTTGAAACTCTCCGATACGTTCTTCTCTCTCTCGTTCTCATCAATAAGTCTCTCCGAAGCGGTCTCGACCTCGTCGAAGACTTCCTCGGCGGCCTCATCGATGAATATTTGCTCTACGACTTCTTTGATTATCTCATCGAGTACTTTTGCCGCGTTATCGACGTTTTCTTTCACGAAATCGACTTTCTCGTCGTTCGTGTTATTCTTCGCTCTGTTCGTCTCACTCTTATTATTATAACAGTCATACTTATTACTACTCTTCTTATTTCGATTTCTTCCTCTCATCGAGGCACCGCCACCGCGCACTGCGACTGTTGAAGAAAAGCGACACAGACGACGATTACTATACCTCCTATCATCACTAGCGAACGAACACGATCGAGAACACGAAGTACTTCTCATCCCAATCATTATCATCATCAATACATATATATATACATATATATATGTGTGTGTATCTCTGGAGAGAAAATGAGGGCAATAGCTAAAAATGGGCCGTCCGACCAAGGAACTGTTCGTTTTCTGAAAAAGCTGCCAAAACCGGTTTCGCTTATTCGTTCTTCTTCTTTTCACAAACGCGCAGTGCCGAGCGCGCTTTTTGAGTTAAGATTTCCAAACATCTTCTCGAAAGCGCGCGATATCGCTGCACTGTTTTCGAGAATTCGATTAAAATCGATCGTTCTTAGCATCGTTTTCGATAGTTCGTCTCGGTTACATATTCGCGACCGTCCTCGGCGTAGTTCTAAAAAAAACGACGTTCGTTTCCGTGGTGACGAAGAAAGTTCGTTGGAAAAAAAGAAGATAAAAGAAAGATCTCGAGATTGAGAGAGATCAATAGGAGAGAGGTTAAGAGAGAGTGTTATTATTATTAAAGGTAAACGCAAAAGAAGAGAAAAAGAACAGAGAGAGAGAGAGTTTTGGATCGATGCAGGAACGGAGGCAATCGTTTAATGCGATCAAGGAGCCTTCCGAGGTCGTTCAAGGGTTCAGCGTGAACATGGGTAACTTGAACATTCACGCAGCGTCTTCGGCCAATGAAGGGAAAGCGAACGAGGACGAAGCCGAGGACGGATTGCGGTTGCCTAGGACGCCCATAGGAGAGAAGAAGAGTACGAACGAGAACGAACGAGATAACGAACTGATGACGCCGAGGAGCTTAAGTAGACGAATAGGGAAACCGGATATAAAAGTCATGTTAGCGACTGGGAATAACGAACCGTTCGACGTGATGAGGGGGAGAGGAATCGTGACTTCGATGACTTTACGAGCAAAAGCGGATGGGATCAAGCGCGTTCCAGAGAATGGAAGGAATAGTACCAGTAGAAGTAGTAGTAATAGTAATAGTAATAATACTGATAGTAATAAAGCGAGATTTAGTAAAAATGATGACGACGATTTTAATACTGACGAGGACGAAGGCGACGTGAAGTTGGTTTTACCCACCGAAGTCTTGAGAAGGAGCGCGGCGAGCGCGAAAAAGACTACATCATCTGATTCTCAAGGCGAACTTATTGATGATAATAATAATGACGACGACGACGGAACGAAATTTGATGACCCGAAAGAGTATAGAAAGTTGATGGTGAAACTTTCGGATTTATCCTATATTCACATCAAAGCCGCCGTCGGCGTCGATAACGCGACTGGAAACGTCATCGAAAGAGATTTTTGGCTCCCATTAGATCAAAACCTAAAAATTGGCGATGTGAAACGATATGTAGAAGAAGCGAATACGTTGGAAACAATGAAAATGATGCGACAACACAAAAATATGATTACTAACGGAAGCGCAGGCGCCGCGAACGAAGCGCGACTGAATACACATAACAACAACACAACAACGACGGCATCAAAGTTAGCGCCAGTGAATGAAGATGAAGAGCTCGAATCGGTCGTTCTTTTAAAAGGCAGAGAATTGGACGATTCGAGACGATTGATGGATGAGAACGTCACGCATAACACTACGTTGCATTTCTACATCAAGAAGGATGCACAAAACGTGAGAGTTAAAATGCACGGCTCTCGCGACGTAGAGTTGAACTTAAAAGCTGATGAAACCGCTGAAAGCTTAAGAGGGAAGATTTCAGCTTTAAGTTCTTCTTTAGGTGCGCGTACGCACGATGGCAGTAATCAATTGGATTTATTCTACGGCGCGAAAGCGCTTAAAGATGGTCCTTTATCGAACTACGGTGTCAGAGCTGGCGCGACTTTAGAGTTACGTCCACACGTACCTATGCGTCAGCACATCGCCGGAGCCATGAATATTCCTCGAAATAATAGGCTATTGGGTAGAAGCTCTGTGAGTGGAGAATCACGCTCGTACGGATCTGGATACGATACTATGTCGAGATCGTTAAATAGTAATTCAGGAAGTCGCGCGGGAAGTCAACAAAAATCTCCGCGGTTGTCGTGGGGTTCCCACCTTGGAAACAACAACGGTCTCTTAAATGGACAATTTGGAGCCTCGGCGGACCGCATCACGCAAAGCCACCAACACGTGTCCCGATCGTTCATGCGCAGTCATAGTTTGCGTTCATCGAACTCAACTATCGATTCCGTTTCTCCGCCCGAACAACCAATCACCCCAATTGGAAGCTTCGATATGGCCAGAGAAGGTTTGTTAGCCGGCGTGCATCCAATGTTATCCTCTGGCGGTACCGGCGGTGCGTACTTTTTAAAATCAACCGTTGGGGAAACTGTAGCAGTATTTAAACCCGCAGATGAAGAACCACTCGCGAAGAACAATCCTAGAGGAAACTCGTGGATGAATAACTTCAACGAAGTGAATAGCGCCCTTCAAAGCTCTCCTGGGGAAGGCATGAGAAAAGGAACTAAAGTTGGCGAAGGAGCGGCGAGAGAGGTAGCAGCGTATTTGCTCGACCACGATGGATTTTCTGGCGTCCCAGTGACATCATTAGCTAACTTGAGCGAACATAGCGTGTTTTTCAGCGGCGATGATGATGACATTTTGCAAAGAGAAAACGAAAATAGCGGGAAATTAGGCTCTATTCAAGAGTTCATCAAAGCGGATGCAGAAGCTGAAGAGTTTGGACCGAGTTTGTTCCCATTGCACGAGGTGCATAAAATTACAGTTCTAGACATTCGTTTAGCGAATACGGATCGCAACGCTGGAAACATCTTGGTCAAGAAGGATGAAAAAACGGACAAGATTGTTTCGTTAATTCCGATCGATCACGGATACGCGTTGCCGCATACGCTCGAGGACGTTTGTTTTGAATGGGAGTTTTGGCCGCAAGCGAAGAAACCATACTCTCAAGAAACAAAAGAATACATTGAAACTTTAGATGCATACGAGGACATTGAATACCTTCGCGATAACGATATCGAGTTGCACTCGAGTTCCGAAAGAGTGTTGAAGATTTGTACGTTGCTTTTGAAAAAATGCGCAAAGCTCGATATCCCTCCCGCCGATATCGCCTCAATAATGTCGCGCTCGATGCCAAACAGAATGTCCGATGTTGAGAAAATAGTCGCCAAAGCAGCGAGCACTGCTATATGCGCCGTTCGCAGTGAACGCGGTGAATTAGTTCACAAGGCGCCTAAAAACGGCTCGTTCTGGAACGACTTAGACGAAGAAGGTTCGTACGCCGAGACGATCTTCGCTCGAGAATACGAAAAAGCTTTGGACGCGTACCTTTTAGAAAAATCTGCAACCGCCGCCGATTCATCGAAGATCATTTGCTAGAGTAGATGTGTATATATATATATATATAAGAACGTAATAACATGATTAATGATTTGTACCTGCAGCATCGGTTGATCACGCAACCGCCCAAAGTTTCATTCTTCGATCGGTCGTATCTCTCTCGCTTTCGTTTCCAGTACTCTTTTCAAGCATCTGTCTCTTTCAGCAACAGTTCAAAAGGAGAGCGTTGAGTATGTTCCTTCATAAATCTTCTGCGACCGAGCACGGAAGAACATAAGAGCGCGATGACGATGCCAAAAAAACCTTCTCAAGTAAACACTCCTCAAAAAGACCCAACGATTGAACGATTGAGCTCTAGATTTCTTGACATGTTCACGGCCTCTCCTTCTTCGCTCTCGAAATCTCGAGCTCGAGCTCCTTTTGGGGAAGTTTGTGCAGAAACTCATCCAAAACATGATTACGATTACGATTACGATTACGATTACGACGTTAACTTGGAACGAACGAGCGCTCGATCGAGGTTCCAGAGCATGTTCGCTTCGAGTCCGAAAGATTTAAAGAGAGCTAATGATAATAATAATAATAATAATAGTAATAATAGTAGCAGTTCTTCGCATCCAACTTCTGCTCCTGCCTGTTTTATGAGAGAGAACGGCGTCAATAATACGGAGTATAGTACGGAGAAACCGGATCCGCCTCCGAGTTTTATCGATATGTTCATAGCTTCTCCGCGACAATTGAAGCAGATCTCTTCGAATAATTGCGCGAGTCCGCGAGCGCGTGTTGGTAGTAGTGTGTATGATGGGGGCGCGTATACGAGTTCTTCTTCAAACGCGCGCGGCGAAATCGATGCGAAGGTTTTCGATGATTTGAAGATTGCGTCGCCAAGTATATTGAACAAGTTACGAATAAAGGAGACAAGTGTTATAGATAGATTGGGTTATAACGGAGGAAATAAGAAGAATTCTGTCGGTGTTGATGTTGGTAACGAAGGGGTTAGAGATTTCAGTGCGATGTTTCAATGTTCGCCTTTGAAATTGAAAGAAATGCGCGAGAGTGCAAAAAACGCGTCTTCTTCGGACTGTTATAATAAGAGATTAGGATTAGAAAGCGACCGCTTTGAGGTTTCTTATTTATTGCTAGCGATAGACGACAACGACGCGAAAAAAATAACGCTCGAGATTTGTTTAGAACAAACTGTGGAGTTACCCGAAGCGCTCGTGCCAGAAGGTACATGGATTAGAGAGCACGTTGTCGGTAGATGCGAGAAAATAGACCAAGCCGCAAAGTGCTTGAAAAGTAGAATCTACGCCCCATCGAACCAAAATGCGCATGGTAAAATTGCGTTTGAGGCGACCGTTTCTTACCACGCAGATTGCGCTGGTCAAGAATTAACGCAATTAATTAATGTTATTTTCGGGAATACGAGTATTAAAGAAGACGTTATGGTTGTTGACGTGAACTTACCTAACTGCGTTTTGAAAGATTACCCAGGTCCTCGCTTCGGTACGCTCGGTATTCGAAGATTAATTGGTGTTCATAAAGGCCCTCTTTTAATGACTGCGTTGAAGCCGATGGGGTCTACAGCGGATGAATTAGCCGATTTCGCGTATAAGTTCGCTTTAGGAGGAATTGATATAATCAAGGACGATCACGGATTAGCCGATCAGCCATACGCTCCTTTTGAAGAGAGAGTTAAGAAATGTTCCGAAGCCGTGAAGAGGGCAAACATGCAAACGGGAAGAAATTGCTTATACGCGCCGTGTTTAAACGCACCAGCACATTTAGTCGTATCAAGGGCCTATAAAGCTAGAGAGCTTGGCGCCGGTGCAGTTCTAATGATTCCCGGCATAACTGGTCTAGACGCATGCAGAGAACTCGCTGGAGACGTTACGTTTAAATTGCCAATTATAGCGCACCCTGCGATATTAGGATCGATGTTGGGCGGCGGTACGCGTCAAAGTGTTCGTGGATTTTCGCACGAAATTTTATTAGGAGTATTACCGCGCTTAGCCGGATGCGATATGACCGTCTTTCCAACATTCGGAGGACGCTTTGGGTTCTCGAGAGAGGAGTGCTTAGGAATCAAAAGCGGGTGCGAGCGAAGTTTAGGGTCGATGCCTTCGATCATGGTTACGCCTGGCGGAGGGATGACAATGGAACGCGTGAAAAACATGATCGACGCGTATGGCTCTGAAAGTCTATGTTTGTTAATTGGCGGCAGCTTATACGCCGCCGGTACGAAAGATTTAGTCGAAAACGCTCGCGGGTTTTTAGCGCTAGCGCAGCGAACTGACTTATACGGACCGTTCGAATCTCACCCAATCGGTTACCGAGACCCGAATAAGTAAATAAATAATCATCATGACGAGATAGAATTACCACTTAAAACCATTATCACTATTATTGCCACGCGTCTTCGCCCAATATCCCTTTCTCTTTCAACTTCCCAATCAAAGGCGATACTAACGTCGCTAACATGTGCACGCCTAACAACGGTTGAAACAAAAACGGCCATAAGAATAACCACGTCCCTAACACCGGTTCATCATAGCTCAACCCTTTGTTATACACACCTAATCGTACGCATACGCCGACGACTAACCACGCTAATATCGCTACTATGACGAAAAAATCGTACAACAAGAACAAATCGACGTTATCCTTAAACTTATCTACGCGCGTCTTCTCCCTTCGGTCTCGTAAGATCTGCCTCTGTTTCTCTTCGTTCATTAAATCTTTCTCAGAGAACTCAGAGATATCTCGCTCTATTGCCGTTAACGCCTCTCGTTCCTTCTCTACTCTAGAATCACTGTAATCACTGTTATCGAGCGCTCGCGATAGCCTCATCGTTCGTTTCCATGCTCGTGCTCTTGTTGATGACTTCGTCTGCGTCATCGAGACCGTCCTTAGCAGTCTGCGTCCTCGTTTACTTCCAAAATATCCAAAACCATCGTTTGCATTAATCGAGTTCGTTGGATCACAACGAGCGGTCATCGCAACGGCACTGATCATCGAGTACAGACTGCAGTACGAGCAGATCTAATTCGATCGCTTTCGTGCGGTCTTCTGCAGAGCAAAGTGTCGATTCAGTGACTCGCGAGCGAAAGTATTCTGTTTTTGAATCGGAAAAGAAATAAAGAATTCGATTGATGATTATGAGTTGTATCTATAAAAAGATATGCTGAAGATAATTCGTAATTCGAGTTTGAGCGCGTCATAACACCGTTGCTCGAGAGCTTTTTAATACGCGCACACATAAAAACAACACACACGTACAGCGGTTCGGTACAGAGTACGTAAAGCAATCAATCGATCAATAAAGAGCGCCGCGGTTCGTTTATTCGTATTCGCAGGTCGTGTCGTTTGCCGATGTTAGAAAGTCGCGTATGCACAACTTTTGTCCGAACGACGACGAAGCGGAATGCTTCGATTGGCAGCGAAAAGATGAGAAATGCTACTTCGATGACCACGCAGGCATCTGCGTCATCTTCTCGTTCTACTCGTTCTCGTCCTTCTGCGACAGGAAAAAAGCGCCGGGCCAGGAGCAGACTTGGTTTTGGTAATACGAATAGAACCGATGAACTGATTTTGAAGTGGAAGCTGTGCAAGGGAAGGAATGATTCGGCGGAGGACAAAAAGACGACGCGCAGATCGGCGTTCGTGGACCCGTGGGGAGTAAGTGCGGATGAGTATACTTCGTTAGAGGCGAATTTGTTCGCGTTATCTTTATTCCCATACTTACTGTTCCTATGGTTCTTGAGCAGACCGGAGACCGCGTTTCCTAGGAAGGCTTTGTTCGGATTTAAGTTTCTCTTAGTGTTCGTGTTTGCGACTATACCGGCTGGGATTTACGCGAAAGTGCATTATCAGGATATATTAGCGAACGTGGATTGGTTACATGGATCGGCGGAGAGTTTGTTGACTTTGACGAATTTGTTGATCGTTTTAGGGATGAGAGAAGGGTTGAGAGATGCCGAGCGCGAGAACAGAGAAGAAGCTACCGCCGCCGAAGTGTTGTTAGATAATAATAATAATAGGAGTAGTAGTAATAGCGCTAGAGCAATGACAACAACAACAACAACAACAGAAACAACAGAAGCAAAAACGACGACGTTTTCATCACTCTCAGGACTCGCGTTGTTAGTCGTAGGAGCAGCCGCGCTCGTCGGATCGTCCTTTGGCGATGCCGCCGTTGCATCAATGGCAACAACGGCCGATATCAGCAGCGCCGAATCTACTTCTTCTGCATTTGCTTCGTTTATATCGAACGCAAGGCATCAAGAACCTGCAAACGCGCTTTCATTACCTACTTGGGTTATACACGCGTCTTCATTAATAGAATGGCTCGTGGCGATGTCACTTATTTGGAATTACGCGGATGTCAAAAAGCGCCCTTCGTATAAAGGATTAACATGGGGTATGGTAACATCGCACGCGAGTGGATTAGCCGCGTGTACTTTTCACGTTTTCTATAACGCTCCCGAATTGAATTCCGTAGTCGCGCTTCAAGCGGGGTTAACGTTAATAGGCAACGCCACGATGGGCGTCGCAGCGTTTCGCATGTGGCAAGAAGGCAAACGCCTAGGTATTTACGTCGAAGACGATTTACAAAGAACATCATCAGGAGCAACCGACGATGACGACTTCATCGGCATCGTATCCGATAACTCGTTGAAGAAACTATCCAATAGCAGTAGTAGCAGTAGTTTCCCTGAAGACGCCGCTCTCTTAATGAAGCTCGCATTGGTTTCCACCGCGGTCTCCGCTATCGTTAAATGGGGTTCGTTATACGTCGACGTACCGTTCCAACCAAGTTTATTAATCGCGTATTCCTTGATTCTCGGTCCAACTATTTTAAACATCAACGCTTGGAAAAAATTGAGTTCAGATCCAAAAACTGGAAACGCGGATGTGTTGCTTTAGTAGTCATCATGAGAACTTGCGTATTCCTTGATTTTCGCTCCAACTATTTTGAACATCAACGCTTTATGTTGCTTGCTGCTGGAAAAATTAATTGAGTTCATCAGTAGATAACGAATACTGCGCCGAAGAAGTTGTCAAGCATCGCAGTGCTCTGCGTAATCATCCATATTCTTCTCTCGCTCTACTCTAAGCGCTGCATCGTTTCTCCAACCACCGTCGTCCTTCGCGAACGTCAACGCGTTCCTTCGCGCCTCAATTTTCCCATCTTTACCTTGTCCACAATCTCTCGATTGTTTCCGAAATTTACGTTTATCGATCACGACGATCTCTGTGTTCAAAACAGAATCAGAAGAAGAAGAATCGGCAGAAGAGGCAGTGTTTTTGCGCGTACTAGCACTCATTAATTATACCGCGACGAAATTTATGTCGTCGCTTATAATAATGAATCAATTTTAACTGCAGTTATTATATTTTACCGACTTAGGTGATTTCGAAATTCTTCAAATAATCGGCGTCACTTTTGAATCGATCGATCGACGACAGACGAATATGATCGTCGAGGAAAACGCGCTCTTAACGATCCTGGGCGAAAGAATCGACATCGTAGATACACGAAAGCACGCGGCGCATGATAACAAAAAATTGAACGATCTCGTACAAAGTTTACGAAACATCAGAGGAAGCAATAATAGTAATAATAATAGTAATAATAGTAATAGTAATAGTAACAAATGCACTGGCGTCGATTGTTTTCCAAAAGATGATGTAGTTTATGTGAGATACGATGACGTTGGATTAAGTGTTGAGTTACGCGATAAAACAGTCGATGCGATTCATTTATATAACAAAAACGAGTTTAGGGGTATTGGGAAGTTTTTAGGTGTAGTGCCACATGGGATCGATTTCGCGCGCGATACAGCGATGGACGTCGTGAATAATTTAGGTGAACCGGATACGAAGGGCGGTATCGGTGCGCAGATTTTCGTGCAATATGAACGCATTGGAGTGAAGATAACTTTTAATTCAAATGATTGGGAGACCCCTAGCGCGAGTATTGCGAGCGCGTCGATATGGTTACCGTCGGGGGAGTAAATAATAGCGCGATGAATACCGTAGTGTAACAATATTTACAAAACAAATTAGTCTCTAATTTCACTGTTTGACTGATAGGGCGAACAAAGATAAAAGATAGTGGCAAAAGGAGCATGATAACTGACTGTTCTCATATAATGTGAACATCTCCGCGTGATGTTCAATAACATGGCATATTAGATGTTTATTTCTTTCGTCTTTTACGACCGCCTTCGGCTCTAGAACGCAAAGGCGCATCTGCAGGACGTTTATTTGTGTCATCAGTTTTCGGTCGCTTTGCTTTCGGAAGCGGTATATACACTGGTTCGCGCGTCACTTGCATTTCTTTCACCACGGCGTGCTCCTTCTTCTTTTTCTTCTCTCGTTGTTGTTGTTTATCAGAATCTGATAAACTACTATCACTATCACTATCACTGCTACTACTGCTGCTGCTACTACTACCCTTTCGATTCTTCTTCTTCATTTTCTCCTTCTTATCATCATCATCATCATCATCATCGCTCGAAGACGCCGACGACGAGTTCAAGAAGAAGTCGTCGCCGTCTAAATCATTCTTCTTCTTATCATCGTCATCCATCATCTTAGATGATAACAATAACGCATCGTCACCAGCATTGATATCATTCCCTTCGTTTGCATCTCCCAACTCCGCCCTCGCTTTCAAAATCTCCTTAATCTCCTTCCTAAACCTCGCCCTTCGTTCTTCCTTATACTTCACTTGCGCCTCGTCCTCGTTTTCGTCGTCGAACAGACTTACGTACTTTCTATGTTTCGGGAAATTCATGACGTACTCTAAATCGCCCTTCAACTTCACGAGCATCTCCTTTTGCTCTTTCGTTCTCTCTTCTTCCTTAACTTTACTGATCTTCTCAATCTTCCTCGTCACCTTCACTCGTTCAAAGAACTTCACGCGGTGATATTTCTTCGCATATCTCTGTTCCTTAATCGCTCGTTGATTCTCTTCTCCGGCTTTCTCGAGATCTTCGAGCTCGCGCTCTTTCTCCTCTCTTAACTTTTGTGGCATATTCTTCGCTTTCTCGAGTAATCTTCTGACATCGCGCATTTGGTTCTTCACCGATTTCGGTTTCTTCGTCGCTATTTGATCGCCCGTCTGTTTTGCGTCGGTTTTGTTTCCTCTTCCCCACGCTCCTCTGCCGCCGCCTCTGTTCTCGTTCTTGTTATTATTCGTCGTAGCACTACCGCGACCACCGCGACCACTACTACCTCTTCCCCCACGACCGCTACTACTGCGACGACCTCCTGCTGCTCCTCGTCCTCCTCGTCCTTGGCCTCTTCCACTGCCTCTGTTGAACGAACTGTTATAATCAGTATATGCCATTTTTTTGTGACGCGAGTTCGTTTTCCTACTGATCGATGATGGGCAAATCGAGAGATGCAGTTTTTTGTCCCTAAAAAAGGGCCAACACTAAAACAAAAAAAGTGCACACATTATCCTCATTTTGCAAAACGTAGTTACTTCGTTCGCTCTCTCTGTTACGACCGAACGCGAAACGAGATCGAGAAATAGATAGCATCGATTACGTATGTACGTATGTATATCTTTGTTGTATGAAGACGTTAAATTTGTTTTAATAAGCGAGCGCAAAATCGATGGAGTTCTGCCCAAAAAAGAGCCAACACCAAAAAGCATCGGTGAGGAGCAAGCAGCGTGCTGCAGCCGGCATAGCAACGGCCAACGACGAAACAAAAATAGCGCACTCGTTATTCAG
>Ga0114995_10001262_pt1 | contig 17901 bp, 15 predicted proteins | sample ArcticOcean_MG_C_11_FD_87038 | JGI IMG/M metagenome (GOLD analysis project Ga0114995, IMG submission 87038) | Marine microbial communities from western Arctic Ocean - ArcticOcean_MG_CB2_154 | ecosystem: Environmental > Aquatic > Marine > Oceanic | place: Arctic Ocean: Canada Basin | collected... | reverse complement strand
TGAAAAATGGATATAATAGGTTCTCACTCTAAAATAGTCTTCACTCTTCCAACCACTCCAGTATCTATCATTACTTTAATTCCATGCGGATGTTTGGGAGATTTGGTTAGTATTTTCATTACGTGTCCCTTGGTTAATTCGCCAGAGCGCTGATGGTGTTTCTGCACTATTTCTACTTCTAAACCTAAGTCTATGTTTCTTCTTTCTGTTCCAGGCATAATGAAATGTGATCTAATTAATTCCTCGTGAATATAATCAGATATCGTTCTTCTGGTGAGGATTCTGTGAGAGAATTTTTTTAACTAGATGAGTCGTCACTTTTGGATGTGAGAATACACTCTTATAGAGGGTCCGTTCGGAATTCGATCTGTTATAATTAGCATCCATTGAGCTAATGAATAGAAAGTCATTTATTACTTTTCATACTGCTTTCCCTCTAGTACTTCTTTCTAAGTTATCTCTTGATTCATTAAGTGAAGTATTCTTAAGATAATTTATGAAGTATTAATCGATAGAGGTTGATTAACTTGCGCTCTCTTAGTGGCAGGAGGGGAATTCGGTTCGTCTGTAGTAGTGCCTTATTTCACGCCAAACACTAACTTGTAAATAGAGTTTACCAAGAAAGAAAATGATCGATTATCCACATGTGCCGGGAAGGGGTTTAGTTAAGGAGTCCACAAAGAAAGAAAGAGTTCAGTTTTTAAATAAAGCTGGATTTTCTCTTGCTCATATTTCTAAGTCAGAAATTCCTACCGAGTCTTTGGTGAATAATATAGAATCTCACATTGGTGGTGTAGAAATCCCGGTGGGTTTGGCTGGTCCTTTGTTATTTGCGGGAGAGGATACTGATTTTAGGTATGCGCCTATTGCTACGCTAGAGGGAGCTTTATTAGCCAGTGTGAATAGAGGGGCTAAAGTGATTAGTAGATGCGGAGGAGTGAATACGCATGTTCTTCATCAGCGAATGGTTAGAAGTCCGTTGTTTCTGTTTGACTCATTAAGTGATGGCCTTCTATTCAATGAATGGTTGGAAGATAACTTTCAGCTGGTAAAAACTCAGGCTGACTCCCATTCTAATTATGGAAAGCTCATAAAATTAGAGCCACAGGTTTCTGGAAAAAGTGTGCATGTAAAGTTTGTCTACGAAACAGGTGATGCTTCGGGTCAGAATATGACTACTAATAGTACAGATAAGACTATTAAATGGCTAGAAGAGTATTATCGAAAAGTAATTGGGAAACCCTTGAAAGATGTCCTGATAGAAGGAAACGGTTCATCAGATAAGAAAATATCTCATTATAATATTAACCAGGGAAGAGGCACACATGTAATAGCAGAATGTGAGTTAAAAGAAGAAGAGATTAGTGAGTTATTGCGTACTACTTCAGATGCGTTTATGACTAGCTTTAATGCCTCTGCTACTATCAGTAGATTGGATGGTATGATAGGGCATAATCTAAATGTGGCCAATGTGGTAGCAGGAGTTTTCGCAGCTACTGGACAAGATTTGGCTTGCATTCATGAATCTAGTGTAGGAGTTTTAACGGTAGATAAAACAGAAAAAGGATTATACTTATGTCTTCACCTTCCTACACTTGTGGTAGGAACAGTTGGAGGAGGAACACATTTAGCTGCTCAGAATGAAGCGTTAAATTTAATGGGATGTGCAGGAACAGGAAAAGTAAAACGATTTGCTGAAATGATAGCAGGGTTTGCGCTAGCACTAGAAATTTCCACCTTCGCAGCTATAGTAGGAGGTCAATTCGCAGCTGCTCACGAACGTTTGGGAAGAAACAAACCTGTCTCTAAATAAGAACTTATAATTTCTCGCTTAAGACTATAGACTAAACTTTGATTAGAATCCCACATTGGTAACCGTCAATTAACTAGACTCAGATTCAAGATGCCGTCTTCCTTCCGATTTTGGCTGTAATAAAATCTTTTTCCAGAGAAAATCCTCTGGCAGGAGAATACTCTCTTCCGTAAAATATAATTTGAAGATGTAGTTTATTCCATAGCTCTCTCGGGAATAACCTTTTGGCGTCTTTTTCTGTTTGTACCACGTTTTTACCAGTTGTAAAATTCCACCGATACATCAGTCTATGAATGTGCGTGTCTACAGGGAATGCAGGAACGCCAAAAGCTTGAGCCATCACCACGCTAGCTGTCTTATGTCCTACCGCAGGCAGTTCTTCCAACGCATCAAAAGAAGCAGGAACCTCTCCGTTATGTTTATCTATAAGAATATGACTTAAGCCGTAGATTCCTTTACTTTTCATTGGAGATAATCCACAGGGACGTACGATGGCCTTTATCTCCTCCTGAGTCATCTTAATCATCTCGTATGGATTATCTGCCTTCGCGAACAAAAGAGGAGTTATTTTATTTACGCGTTCATCAGTACATTGAGCACTTAATAAAACAGCTATAAGAAGCGTGTAAGGGTCTTTATGATCGAGAGGAACGGGTACTTCAGGATAGAGCCTCTCAAGCTCGTCCATCACGTATTGAACTTTTTCTGCTTTAGTCATTAGATAGATTGAAATTACAAGTAAACTTTCCTAAGTGCGTCCCTTTTGTTTCTAGCTCTTTTCCTCGAATTAAGGAGATGTCGTTTGATTGGCCTTCGAATAAATCGAGCATAATCGTATTCGAAATAGTAACCTCACTCCATTTAGAGATTCCGGTGTATTCAATATAAACCAGCGTAATTTCATTATCCACATCTTTTCCTATGTAGTTTGCTTGCGCGTCATTCCAACCTTCACCTGAGATGCTCACATGTTCGAATAAATAATCAAAGATGAGTTCATCAGCATTGTCTACCTCCCTGTCATCTCCTAATCTTAAATGAAATGAATCTGCTTCTCCGAGCACCTTTTCTAAATCATCTGAAAAGAACCTAAACTGAACCTCTAAAGAATTTTCCTCAAAATTTCTTTCCATGGACATTTTAGTAAAGTAATATTTATGAAAATCAGCGCTTTCAGTAGTTGTCCCCGTAGAGGTTAAGAGACTAAAAATAAGTGAATAAGTAAGAAAAATCATATGTATTAGGTTTACCTTTGCGTAGCAATAAACAACTATGGACAAAGTTAACATTACCAAAGCTAAATCACTCATAAATAATGCCACAAACATAGTGGTTACAGCACATAAAAATCCAGATGGAGATGCTGTAGGGTCTGCTTTAGCATTATATCATTATTTAAAAAACAGCGGAAAAAACGTTTCGGCCATCTTGCCTAACTCGTTTCCTAGCTTTTTTAATTGGCTTCCTGGAGCTGAAGATATTTTCATTTTTGAAGGAGAAGAGGCTAAGGCTACTGGTTTAATCGAGGAGGCAGATTTAATATTTGCCCTAGATTATAACGCTCTTCACAGAACAGGAGATGTAAAAGAAGTCTTAGAGAAAGCGAAAGCTGATTTTATCTTAATAGATCACCATCAGCAGCCAGATGAGTTTACTGTAAATTTCAGTGATGTAACTGCATGTAGCACGGGGCAAATGATTTTTCAGTTTTGCCACGCTATAGAAGAAGATTTAGACTGGATTACAGAAGAAATATGCCAAGGAATTTACACCGGTATAATGACAGATAGTGGTTCATTTAGATTCCCTTCAGTAACAGCTGAAACGCATGAAATTATAGCTGCCATGAAAAGAACAGGCTTTAATCATGCCCATGTTCATCAGCAAACTTTCGACACCAATGAAATAAGTAAACTTCGATTACTCGGTCATTCTCTGAGTAATAAGCTAGAGCTAATAGACGGCTGTAAAGCGGCTGTAATCAGTCTTTCTAGAAAAGAGTTAGATGGCTTTAATTATAAGCCTGGTGATACAGACGGACTTGTGAATTATGCCCTTTCATTGGCTGGCGTAAATATGGCTGTATTGATAAAAGAAGGAAATAACATCGTAAAGATGTCGTTTAGAAGTAAGGGAGAATTTGATGTAAATACATTCGCTAGAGAACATTTTAGTGGAGGTGGGCATAAAAATGCTGCCGGTGGAGCATGCTTCATTTCATTTAATGAAACGGTGAGTAAGGTCAAAGAAACTATAAAAAAGTATACTGCTGAATTAAACTATTAATGAGAATTTTATTAGTCATAGGAGTGGTGCTAATGTTTGGTTGTAAGGAGGAGCTTCAAGATAAATTTAAGGATACTCCAGCCAAGATAAACATGGAAGAAGCGCTCATACAGCAGCAGAAAGCCATGATTAAAAATGACTCCATAATTATAGCTAATTTTCTAGAAAGTAAAGAGCTAGAAATGGTTCAGACAGGAACAGGTTTGAGATACACGATTCATGAAAAAGCAGCAGGAGAACTCATTCAATCTGGTGAGAGAATATTTCTGGAGTATGTAATTACAGATTTAGCAGAAGACACGCTTTACTCAAGTGAAAAATCAGGAGTAATGGATTTGGATGTGGACTTTTCTCATGCAGAATCTGGGCTGCATGAATTGGTTAAAAACATGAGAAAAGGAGAAAGAGCATTGGCTGTGCTTCCATCGCATTTAGCTTATGGCTTAGCGGGAGATGATTATAAAATACCAGCATACACTACTCTAGTTTTTGATGTTAAAATTTTAAGATGAGATTTTTAGCGTTTTTTATATTGATTTTATTAGCAGCATGTAGCTCTTCCGAATATACTAATGTCTCTAAGAATATTAGTAAAAAGCTATTGGTGTTTGGCGAAGGAAATAAATCTGTAGGAGAGGCTTCTTATTTAGACATAAACGTTAGCACTGAAACGGTAAATAAAGGTGAGGTATTAAAACAAAAGGGACATTTCTTTTTGTCTGATTTTGATGTGAGTATGTTTGGGAATAATGCGCTAAGTATTGATATGTCTAAATTAGTGGGAGGAGATAGTATAGAATATTTAGTCACATATGCCACGATTAAGAACAGTATTTTAGATCAGTTTATAAATGAAGGAGTAATACTCACTGATACCCAAAAAGTATCCTTAAACATAGGTTTTAGCCTAGTCATGAGTAAGGACGATCATATGGCTTTCAGAGAAAAACAAGTAAGAAAAGGGTTGGCCATAGAAATGGAGTTGATAGAAGATTACATTTTAAGGGAAGGACTATCTCATAGGTTAACCCGAAAAGGTGACTTGTTCTATATGAAAACCTTAGAAAACACCTCTGAAAAAGTTCTTTCTTCAGATGATTTAGCTGTAGCATATACCTGCAGTTTTTTAAATGGGGCTGTCTTCAATAAGGTCACTGCGGAAGAGCCTCTTTATTTGAATCTTTCATCTCCTAACCAGGTAATTATAGGGATTCTATCCATTCTTAAAGAAATGAATGAAGGAGAAACGTGTAGAATTATCATTCCATCCTACTTAGGGTTTGGCGAAAACGGTTCTAGTGATGGCACTGTTCCGCCTCATACGCCTATTTTGGCAGATGTTAAGGTAGTAGAGATAATTCAAATTCAGCCGTGAGAAGGATAGGTTTTTCACTCGTGTTAGCGTTGCAATGCTTTATGCTTCATTCTCAAGAAAACATGGGGATAGCGAACAGTAACTACGCACCTGCGAATACGATTTTTTTGAATCCTTCGAGCTCTGCAGATTCTAAAGCGTTTATAGATTTCAATATTGTAGGTGCTTCGACCTATGTATTAAATGACTATGCATACTTTAATAGCAACTTGTTAGCTATCTCCAGAGAAGGAGCAGCAGGAAATGAAACAGAGCCCTTATATGACCGAGGTGGAGCTCCATATTCAGCTTATGTAGATGTTCAGATTCATGGGCCAAGTTTAAGCGTTTCTTACGGAAAATTTGGTGGGGGTCTATTTATGAATCTAAGAAGCGTTACCTCTGTAAGTGGAGTCCCTGCTCACTTAGCTAATCATGCTGAGAATGGCTTTGATTTCGAAGATCAATTAGGCAATGAATACACCACTAGCAATGCGAATATAGGATCTTTGTCCTGGTTGGAATACGGAGCTAATTTTTCATATATAATAAGCCAAAGCGGTCGTGATATGTACACCTTAGGAGGAAACTTAAAGTATTTAAATGGATTAGCTGGTGCGGGATTAAATGTACAAAAGTGGAATTATCAAGTACAAAATGATTCTGTACTAAATTCGTTTGAGTTTGCAGGAGAATATGGCCTTCCGAATATATCATCTGATCAGGAAGGAGCTTCTGGTATTCTAGGAAATGGATCTGGACTCGGTTTAGATCTGGGGTTTAATTATAAGAAAATGAAGAAGAGCGCCCAGGGTTACCTTCCTCATGCGGCAGGGAAATGCAAACTAAAAGACTATCAGTACAAGTTTGGGTTAAGTCTTTTAGATGTAGGTAGGATAGGGATAAAGAACGGCTTTTATAGAGAGTTTAGCATCGAAGATTCTTTAGTTTGGGAAAATTATGGTGACACTGACCCAGAGGAGGTTGCTGAGATAGATGCATTGATAAATGAAGAGCTTTTGCGTTTGTCTAGTGATTCTGAAAACAGCAGTTATCGAATGGCTCTTCCTACAGCATTAAGTGCTCAGTTTGATTATAATTTCGGTAAGGGGTTTTATGCCAACTCTACTTTAATCCACGGGTTTTATCGAAAAAGAAAATTAGGGGTAAAAAGAAATAGTACGTTTTCTGTTACCCCTAGATACGAGAGAAGACAGTTAGAAGTGGCTTTGCCGCTAACCATTCAGAATTATCAAAAGCTAAGGGTTGGAGCTGCCATAAGAATTTATTCAGTAATCTTTGGTACAGATAATTTAGGTAGTTTAATAGGAGTAGGTAGAACATATGGAGCAGACTTCTATTTTAGTTTGAAATACACCATGTTTAGACCGTGGTACTGTAAAGACAAGTTAAAGCGTGCTCCAAAAAGAAAAAAAAGTGGAGTATCATGCCCTAGTTGGTAGATTGAGACAATGAAAAATCTATTTTCATTAAAGCTTATATTGTCAATCAAGAGATACTTCTCATTAATTATTCCAAATAACCTCTAGAAATTAGGCTTAAGTAAATATTTCTGATAGAAATTATCTATTTCTTTTACTGCTTCTTCAGCTGTATCTACCATGACGAATAGGTCCAAATCCTTTTCAGAAATGTTATTCTCAGCTTCCAGTAAGGTAGTCTTGATCCAGTCAATTAATCCTGCCCAGAAACTCTTACTTACCAAAATAATAGGGAATCTAGCTATTTTCAGGGTTTGAATTAATGTTAATGACTCGAAGAGTTCATCTAATGTTCCGAATCCGCCAGGCATTACTATAAATCCCTGTGAGTATTTAACGAACATCACTTTTCTTACGAAGAAGTAGTCAAAATCGATATTCTTATTGTTATCGACATAAGGATTGCTAGACTGCTCAAATGGAAGGTCGATGTTCAGTCCTACTGAAGTCCCACCACCTCTTTGAGCTCCTTTATTACCGGCTTCCATAATCCCTGGGCCTCCTCCAGTTATAACCCCGTATCCTTTCTTCGTCAGTAAAAACCCGATATCATCAGCCATTTGATAATACTTATTGTCTGGTTTCGTTCTAGCTGAACCAAAAATAGAAACACAAGGGCCTATTTTTTGCATTCTATCATATCCCTCTACTAGCTCAGCCATAATTTTAAAAATGGACCAGCTGTCATTGGATTTAGTCTCGTTCCATGTTCTCTGTCTAAATGCGTCTCCTATGTTATTATCTTTCAAAAGTGGTCGTTTTTTAATTTCATAAAAAATGCTGGCATGTGCCAGCATTTAAATATTCATAACTTTTTTTGTTCTATAAATCTTCAAATTTCACATCAGAAAACTCTTCGTCAGTCAAAGTGTCTTCTGAGATTTCGTCAGTACTCTCTACTTTGTCCATTGGAGATTCTTTAGAATAGTTTCCTGAGGCTTGAAGCTCTTTAATCTTATCTACAGTTTCGACTAGTCCGTCAGAGAACTTATCGAAGTCTTCCTTATAAAGAAATAACTTGTGCTTTTCGTAAGAGAAATTACCGTCATCATCGTACTTCCTCTTACTCTCAGTGATGGTGAGGTATAAATCGTTTCCTCTTGTCGTCTTCACATCAAAAAAGTAAGTACGCTTTCCGGCTCTTACTGCTTTTGAAAAAATATCATCTTGATTGTTCCCGTCTGACATGTTTAAATCTTTAAAATTTGTTCTTACTGTTTCCAAATGTAGAAAAATTTATGAGAATCCAATAAAATTGTACAAATTAATACATGTAAGGGAATTATCTAGTTAAGGTAACATGGCCATTGTATTCGTGAGGATAGCCAGTAAAGTCATTAACTATTACTTGATAAGTATACGTGCCGTTAGGAGCGTAGCTTGACCCTTTATTTACAGAACCATTCCAACCTTCATTGTGGTCTTCTGTTTCGAATATAACTTCTCCCCATCTATTAAAGATTCTAAATTCATATTTAGAGACGCCTACAGCTAGGGGTTTAAATATTTCATTTAGACCGTCATTATTTGGTGTGAATGTATTGGGGGCGTAAAATAAATGTCCCTCTACAGTTATCATGACAGTAGCGATATCAAAACAGCCAAAATTGTTAGTGACAGTTTGAACGACTTCTAAAAACCCCACATCTTCAAAGTCATGAGTGGGGTTGCAGTCTGCAGTAAAAGCGCCATCTCCAAAATCATAAAAACAGGAGGTTCCTCCAGTGCTGGTATTTGTGATGTTTACTGTAGGCTCTAGGTATGAGACAGTGTATAAATCAGACTCGAATCCAGCAGTAGGAGTAGGGTATACGTTTATTATATCTTGATAAGAAACATTAACTTCATCTGTACATCCAGCGCTAGAGGTGACTACTAGAGAAACGTCATAGACTCCAGGAGCACTATATTGATGGGTAGGATTTACTTCTTCTGATGATTGTCCATCACCAAAATCCCAAGTGTACATTAGTGGAACTTGAGACTCTGAAGCATTGAAGAAATTAACCGTTAGTGGAGGGCAGCCTTCATCTCCAAAAAGGGAGAAGTCAGGAATAGGGTTGGCTACTATAGAAATATTTTGACTAATTACTTTTGTGCAATTGTTTTCTGAGATGGCCAAATCAACTTGGTAATTACCAGAAGAACTCCATGTTACATTGTTGACAATAGGCTGGTCAGAGCCAGTAGGGGAAGCGTTTAGCCCGAAGTCCCAATCTATTGTAGGGTTTTGGGAATCAAATCCTGAAGCCTGAAAATCAAAGCTGTGACCATTGAAGCATTGAGGGTCTGGGGACGTAAAAAACGGATCTAGTAATCCTTGAATTGAATAAGTTGAAGATACTGCATCTGGGCAGGTGTTCTGACTAAATACTTCTAAGTTTACTGTGTAGTCTCCTGAGTCTGGGAAGGTGAATGAAGGTTCGAAGACTCCGCTAACATCGTTGTCTGAGCCAATTACCCCAAAGTCCCACGAAAATAGTTCTCCATCTGTTGATTCATTCTCAAAATCAAATGTAAACCCATCACAAAATAAAGTTTGACTGCTTAAAATCGCTTCAGGCTCCGGTGGAACCGATAAGTTATAGGTTTCAGTGGCATCACAGTCATTCTCTGTAACAGAATAAGATAAAACGTAATCCCCTGCTTCAGGAGCATCTTGAGTTAATTCGGAGTTATTGAAAGTTTCACTATCAAATTCGGGAGTAAAACTCCAGACAAATTCAGCCCCTTGATCATAATTATCTGACCCTGTAAAGGTATATTCAGGAGTTCCATTATTGCACTCAAATATGACGCTTTCTATTATGGCTTCTAATGGAGGATAAGCATTGTAGAAATTACTGGTTGTATCAGCGCATGGCCAAGTAGGATTGGCTATTAAAGTTACTTCATATTCACCTTCTACTGAGTAAGCATAAAAAGGAGAGTTTATAGATGACGTGTCCTGACTAGAGTTAGGGTCACCGAAATCCCAAAAGAATGAACTAGCATTGAACGACTCATTCTCGAATTGAAAAGAAAGCCCATCACAAAACTGAGTTTGATTAGGAATAGCAGCTATAATATTAGGGTCGCAGCTAGTAACTTGGTACTGAAAATCTCTCATAGTTGTGTTAATGAGCTGCCCGTTTCTGTATTCGCTGACGCAAATACCCACGGCATACCTTCCTAGCTGAGTTGGCGTTCCTGTCATTTGTCCTGTTACTGGGTCTATTTGGAAATTAGGCTCTGAGGCTACCTGAATTTCGTTAGAATACCCTGGTCCCCATAAAATCTCATTAAAGGGTGGGGCAGGTGGGTTAGGTGCAGGATTGTCTGGGTCACCACCAAAGAATGGGGTACATAATTCATAAGACAGTAAATCTCCATCTATATCCGTAGCTGAATGGTCAAAGAAAAACTCACCTCCGAGACACATGGCCACTGGAGGTGTATTATTAAATGTGGCAGAATTATTTATTCCTTCTGCATTAGTTTCTGAACCAGGAATGGTGGCCCACATGGTCATTCCTGTGTCTCCTGGATTTACTAAGTTAGCTATACTTTCGTTTCTGCAGCATCTTTGGTAGACCAAATCATAACCCCCGAAAATTGGAGTTAGATTAAGAGTAGTCCGATAAACCACCTGTTGTATACATAAGTTAGGAGGAAGAATGAAACACGGGTTTTCTAAGCTTATGGGAACAAAAGAAATTTCCGCATCGCTTAGTGATAAATTTAATTCATTAAGCAAGTTTCCATTATTATAAACCCCTACTAGCGCAATATCATCAAAGCCTGTTCCTAAAGTATTATCGGGACCACAATCTCGATAGACAATTAAAGTAATTTCATAAGAATCACCAGCTAGCTTTGAATAAAAAATCTCACCACCTACTATGTGCGTTGCAACGCTGCTGAATGAGATGAACAAAAATGATAACATCAAAACGAACAAAGGCATCCTTTTTAGAGAGTTAGATGTTATTTTTAAATTGTTCTTCACTGCGGAATTATCTAAATATAGTTTTATTATTGACCCTTTTGTCCTTTAAAGACAACCAAAAGTAGCTCAAAGTTGCATGGCTTTGGGGATAGCTTAAATCGTGATAATTTAAACGGACATCTCGAGCAAACTTTGGCAAATTAAGGGTGAAAAATCACTTAGTCTCGTGCGAAAAAAAGGTTTCGGTGAAATAATTTTTGAATTAGCTAATAGCTCCGCTACCAATTAGCTCATCATCCATATACCAGGCAGCAAATTGGCCTTTGGCTATACTTTTTTCGGGAGTTGGAAATACAATATATAATCCACCTGCCTTTTTTAAAAGGGTGGCTTTCCTTAGCTCTTGTCGGTATCTAATTCTCACAGAATACTCTTTTTTCTCTCCTTCTTTTAAAGTCATATCTGTTCTTAACCAGCTTATGTCCTCATTTTTAATTTTAAGGGCATTCCTGTATAATCCTTGGTGATCTTCCCCCTGTCCCACATAGAGTACGTTTTCTTTGGTGTCTGTTCCTAAAACAAACAGAGGTAGTTTCTTTCCGCCTATATCTAACCCCTTTCGTTGACCTACGGTGAAATAATGAGCGCCTGGGTGAACTCCTATTGTTTCGGGGCTTAGGTCTTTAAAGCTTGTTTCAGCACTAATTTCTTCTAATTCATCATCGGTGAAGCTGATGCTGCCATTTATATTCAGAGGCTTGATGTCCATGGAGTCTCTAGCTATTTCTTTTACTTTTCCTTCCTTAGGCTCTAATTCTTGTTGAAGGAAAACAGGTAGCTTCACCTTTCCTATAAAACATAATCCCTGAGAATCCTTTTTTTCTGCAGTAGCTAGTCCATTTTCTTTCGCTATTCTCCTTACTTCACTTTTTTGCAAATGACCAATAGGGAATAAAGCTTTACTTAATTGCTCCTGATTTAGCTGACATAAAAAATAACTCTGGTCCTTATTTCGATCAGCTCCAGCTAGAAGTCGGTGTGTTATATTTCCCTCAGTGCTTTTAATAGAGTCTTTTTGACAGTAGTGACCAGTAGCGATATAATCGGCATTAAGTTGTAATGCAGCTTTTAGGAACAAGTCAAATTTTATTTCTCGATTGCATAACACATCGGGATTCGGAGTTCGGCCTTCTTGATATTCCTTAAACATGTAATCAACGATTCGTTCTTTGTAGTCCTTACTGAGGTCGATTACTTGAAACGGAATGCCGATTTTTTCGGCTACTAAGATAGCGTCATTGCTATCTTCTATCCATGGGCACTCATCATCTATGATAACAGAATCGTCATGCCAGTTTCTCATGAATATTCCTATTACATCATATCCTTTCTCCTTAAGTAATAGTGCAGCTACACTTGAATCAACTCCACCAGAAAGACCTATTACCACTCGTTTCATTTCGCGAATTTACGTCAAATTTCAAGTAAGAATTCGCCTACGGTAAATTAGGAAGGATTCTTACTAAAGTGGTTGGATTCCATTATTTATTTGTTGGAGGAGAAAATGGAGAAGGAATTTATAAATACCGCGCTTTTAATTGATGATGACCCGAGCTGTATATTTATTTTAGGAGAGTTTATTAATCTTATAGATAGCACTATTAAAAAAAAAGCTGCTTATTCAGTAGATGAAGCATTATCACTTTTAGCTCATTCTAGTCCATTTCCTGAAGTCATATATGTGGACTTAAATATGCCTATCAAGTCAGGTTTTGATTTTCTAGAACACTATCAGTTAAAGTACTATTTGCTTTATCCAGCTACTAAAGTTTTTGTTCTCACCTCCTCGCTTCGGCTTTTTGATAAAGAGAAAACCATGTCATTCCTTTGTGTGTCAGACTATAAGTCGAAAAGGGAGATAGACCAGTTTGTAGAAAGTTCACTGAGAATTGAAATTTGAAATCCTCATGTAATGCTGTGTTAGGTTCTGTTTGGCATTAATTATTGTCTATCTTGCGGCAACCATTTTAAAATAAACCCGTCTATATAATGAGTTCTGAGAAGTCAGAGTTTATAGAGTTAGCTAGACTCTGCGCAAGCGGAGATAGAAAAGCACAGGAAAGGCTCTATAGATTGTTTTATGGAAGAATGCTGCCTGTTTGCTTGAGATATGCAAAAGATTCAGAGTTAGCAAAAGATTTACTGCAAGATGCTTTTATTAAAGTGTTTAGTAAAATTAAATCTTATGATGGAGTTGGATCGCTTGAAGGGTGGATTAGACGAATCGTGGTAAATAATGCCATAGATGAATTTAGAAAAAAGAAAAATGACTTTTTCCTAATGGAGTCCATCGAAAATTTCAGCGAGACGGAAGAAGAGGAAGATGACGATAAGGAAGTTAAACTTAAAGCAAGTCAAGTTATAGAGGCATTGCAAGAGTTAACTCCGGCATATAGAGCTGTTTTTAACATGTTTGTTTTTGAGGAAATGACACATGCGGAAATAGCCGAAAAAGTTGGGATTAGCGTAGGTACGAGCAAGTCGAATCTATCCAAGGCCAAAAGAAATTTAAAGAACATATTATTAAGAGACCAGAGATTTTAGGATGAGAGAAAATTTTAATAATTTAGAAAAAGGAATGAAGGAAAGTCTTAATGACTTTGAGCTACCTTTTGATAGCAAGCATTGGGAGGAGTTGGAAATGAGGCTTGAAGGCAAGTCTGCATCTTCACTAAGTACAATGGCCGCAGCGGTAGTTACAGCGCTTATTTTAATGTCTGGAATTACGTATGTTCTAGTTACAGCTGCGATTAATGATTCTACCCAAGGAATTTCTAAAGGCATTGAAGATCGGTCTAATTTCTCTTTAAATGCCCTAGACTATAATGATATGTCAGGAGAAATTCCTTTGGTTTTACTTGATGATAATGATGTTTCGGTAGATGAAAGCCATCCATTCATTGAAGGTGCCGATAAAGACGTTAATAATAGCAATAAAGACAATTTAATAGCTGAAGTACAGAGCATAGTTCAAGAAAACAAAACCCTCCCTAAGACTGTTTCTGTTATTGAAAAGCATTCCGTTGAAGTAAAAAATCAGTTGGAAGAAAAGTCTACAGAAAAAATTGAAAAAAATGAAGCACCAATAAATACGGCACCATTTATTATTAGTTCTGCTGTTGAGATTTGTGCAGGAGAGAAAATCGAGTTCAAAACTGAAAACATTTCAGAGGCTGCACGTTTTCTTTGGAATTTTGGTAATGCAGATTTCTCTACGGAAACCAATCCTGTCAGGACATTTAACGAGCCCGGAGAATACAATGTAACATTGATTCTTTCGAAATCCACTGAGAAGATTGAATCTAAAATTATAGTATTGCCTAAACCCGAGGCTAAATTTGCTTGGAATGAGCGGTCTAAAGGGCAGGTGAAATTTTCTAATCTTTCCGAAAAAGCTGATGCGAGCTATTGGCAGATAGATGATGAATTTACTTCTACCGATATCAATCCTACTTTTGAGTATTCCAAGGCTGGAAAAAAGCTTGTGACTCTTAAGGTGGAGAATGGGTTTGGATGTAGTGATTCTAGCTTTAGATATATCAAGTTAGATGAGCCAGTAGAAGTGTCGGCACCGAGTGCTATCGCACAAGCTGAAAACTTCTTACCTAGTCTCTCAGATCCTAATTATGGTCAGCTGATGTTCACAATTCATAACATGAAAGGTCAGCTCATATATGAATCTGAAGAAGGCAAGCCATGGAAAGGGACTATGCCAGATGGGACATATGCTGCTCCAGATTCTGAGTTTGCATGGTTAGTTTTAGTCAAGAATAATTCAGGAAAAGAAATTTATTCCGATAGCGGAAAAGTGAAAATTTTACCTTAACCAAACAATAAATAAATCAAAATGGGTCACGCAATCTAATTATGTGTGACCCTTTTTTGTATTATTGTTAATAACTTTTACTTAGTAGATCAAGCACTTAAATAAACCATGAAGGCGCTAATATTCAGTGTGTTTACACTCTTTTTATTTCATGTTACCAGTGGTCAGGAATTCATTTTCACAGATATGAATTTAGACATTACTTCTGTGAGCTCTTGTTTTTCATGTGATGGAGGGTGTGAGTTGTCTATGCCTGACGCTCAGGAGTACACTTACAGATGGAATGATGATTCAGGCGCTATTCTATTAATTGAGACCAATACAACCGGCTTAAGTTCTATTCAAAACCTCTGTTTAGGTTCTTATCAAGTTATTGTCTCTTCAGGTTCGGAAGTGCTGGTGGAAGCTTTTTTTTCAGTTCTAGAAGATAATGTCAATTTAGGAAGTTCTGGGATTATCTATTCATGTTCAAATTTTGAGACACTCGACTTTAGTCAAATCTTACCTGAATATATAAGTGAAGGAGCTTTTTGGTCTAACGGGAATAATCAGTTAGTGCAAGAGGTGAACTTCATAGATATTACTCCTTACTATTACCTTAGTAGAGTTAACGAAGGATGTTTAAATACAGCGATTTATCCTGTTTTGATAAATGAACCAGCCAATCCTGGAGATGGAACCGTATATATTATATGTGAAGACTTTGAGGAGTTTGATTTGATAGAGCCTATGGGCGGAGGGCCAGATCCTAATGGGATTTGGTTAAATTCTGAGAGTACAGAAATTGATGGAGTTTTTAATCCCGTTACTGATGAATCGGAGACTTTTACTTATCTGATAGATTCTGTTCTTGGGTGTAATAATTCGTTTGCTACGCTTTCTGTTATTAAGAATGAACTTCCTAACGCAGGAGAAGATCAAACAGCTCTAGTGTGCTCTTTGGAAGGGGTTAATCTAAATTTAGATGACTATGTAGATGAAACTGCTGATGCAGGAGGAGTTTGGTACGATGGGGGTAATAATCTGATTAATAATAATCTTACGGAGATAGATTTAGAAGAAGGGTTGTATCGCTATACAGTTATTGGAAGTGTTCCTTGTACTGCAGATATTTCTTATGTCGAAGTGATTTTTATTGATGAAGTAAGCGCAGGAGAAAATGATACGATCGAAGTATGCTCTAATGCTACCGAAGTTAATTTAGATTCTTTTTTAGAAGTTGGTATTACTTCTTTTGGAGATTGGTATACTCCAGAAGGAGAGTTATTTGATGGGATTTATAATCCAGAAGAAGGTCTAGATGGAGGTTATGAATATCATGTGTCTGCCGTTGGTTGTGCGTTGGAGATGTCTACTGTCAATATCGTTAACGAGCAATTTAACTTTGCAGGTGAAGATAGCCTAATAGTGTTCTGTGAGAATGGAGAGTTAATAGATTTAACTCAGTTCTTTTCTGGAGATGAGCTAAGCAGTGGAGTTTGGTTGAGTGGTGAAAGTGAATTAGAGTCTCAATTATTAATACCTGAACTCGGAGAGAACTCTTTTACTTTTAGGTCAAATCATACAATATGTCCTGTGGAACAGGTGATTGTCACTGTTTTTGTGGATGATAATCCAACGCTTCCTCAAATCCTAGATTTATATCTGTGTACTTCCGATGAACCTACTAGTCTAATGGAAGAAACTGGTTTTAATAATGATTCATGGGATATACAATGGTTTGATATCGATAATAATCCAATTTCGGACTCGCTTAATCTAGAAATAGGAGGTGATATGGAACTCTCTTTTGTAGTAAGCTCAAATAACAGCTGTCCTAATCTTCAGTCTAGCATAAGTGTAGAAATAGAAGAGAATGCTTTTCATAGTCAGGATATAGCGGTGCAATTATGTAACACTGGAATGGCGGTTGACTTGAATGGATTAATTCCCGATGATGTTGCTTCTTCTTCATATATCATTACAGATGATCAAGGAAATGAGATAAACTCAACTGTAAGCCTTAGTGCATCTGTTGAGTCTTATACATTTGTAGAGCAAGAGGTGAATAATTGCGTGCCTTCTCAATTGGTTTTGAATATAAGTGTACTTGAGTTTGTTGATGCAGGAGAAGACGAAAGTTTTTTGTTTTGCGAAGCTTCAGGTACTTTAGATTTAGACGATTTAGTGACAGTTCCAGGGGAATGGTTTGTGGCTGAGATTCCTCTAGTTTTCTCAGAGTTAGCATACTCTGTTTCTAATTCTGCAGTGTATACTTTCGAGGCTACAAATAATCCGATCTGCGAAAGTTCTCAAGCTAACTTTCAATTAGATTTTGTGAGTGGATTTCCTTACGAGGTCATTCCTGATGTGATTACATGTTTGAATCAGCCTATTTATATAAATTATCCAGTCGAGCCAATTGATTTTGATATACAATGGAGCGCTCAAACTTCAGCTGTTTCAACTCAAATAGAGCTATTGAATTTAGGGTTAGGGTCTACTTTAGTTAGCTATACCATGTCAAATGATGTCTGCACGTTAACCGACTCACTTTTGATTACAATAGAAAATATTTTCTCACCCGTTTTGAGCGATAATATGATTGCGTGTTCGGGAGACGAGGTTTATATAAGTATTGATGCCGAATCTGTAAATACGATTTGGTATGTAGACGGAGATTTCATAGGTGAGGATTTAATGGTCTATCAGTTTACGGCTGACTCTAATTCGGAGGTTACAGTAGAAGCTCTGAATAGCATAGGGTGCTCAGCAGAAACATCGATTAATGTTACTGTAAATCAATCTCCCTTAGTTTTAATTAATGCGTTTGACTTAGCGCAGTGTGCGCCCTTCACAGTAGAGCTTTCGAATGTTTACGGAGAAGAGGATAACACTACTTATACCTGGGAAATAAATAACGAGTTGATTAATTTATCTACATACCTGTTAGAGGTTGATGAAGGGGCTTTATTTGATATTACCCTAAATGCACTCAGCTCGAATGGTTGTTTTTCAGAGATGTCATTACCTTCAGTAGTCGAAGGTTGGAGTAATTCGCATGCCCATTTTAGTGCTTCAGAAAATGAGCTTTCCTATTTAAATCCTACCACTGAGTTTACAAATGAGTCTATCGAGTTCGAGAATTTAAAC
>Ga0114995_10001253_pt1 | contig 17969 bp, 19 predicted proteins | sample ArcticOcean_MG_C_11_FD_87038 | JGI IMG/M metagenome (GOLD analysis project Ga0114995, IMG submission 87038) | Marine microbial communities from western Arctic Ocean - ArcticOcean_MG_CB2_154 | ecosystem: Environmental > Aquatic > Marine > Oceanic | place: Arctic Ocean: Canada Basin | collected... | reverse complement strand
TCGTTGCACGGAGTCGCGCTCGTCACTGACGCCGCCGATTCCCCGCACCTGCAGTTGGCTTTGGCCGCTGGCGAGGTCTACGTCGGCGCAGCCGAGACTGACAGCTATGCCCCGCCGGAGATGATCGACGCATTCGAGGCGGCTCGCATCGAGTCCGGATGTGCTGGCCGAACTGAGTGGTACCCGGGGACCGAGCATGGTTTTACGTTCCGCGAACGCGGAGCGCTCTACGACAAGGATGCGTCCGAGCGCCATTGGGAACGACTCCACGACCTGTTCTCTCGCACGCTCCGCTGATGTCTGATGCCAGTGACACAGCGCTCAACGAGCCGCTGACGTTGCACGTGCATCCGCATCCCTCTACTTCGACCGCTGCCGAGCACACGTTTGCCGAACTTGACTTTGAGTGTCGTCCACTCGCTGAGATGCGTGTGCGCGCCAACGAGTTTGCTGCCGAACAGCGCACCAACTACCTCGAGATTGCACCGTGGATCTTCGTGCTGTTTCCGATCGGCTTCCCGCTCGACGGGGCCCAGGTTCCTGACCTTCATCGCAAGTCGCTTGACGAGGTACGCATCATCGTCGGCGAATTGCCGACTACGGACGTGGCGCCGGACGCTGGAACGGAACGCTGATGAACTCGAAAATCACACTGGCGACCGTCACGTTGGTCGCCGTGCTGATCGGTGCGAACTTCACTGCACTCAAATTCGCACTCGACCACACAACCCCGTTAATGCTGGCTGGTCTCCGGACCGTCGTCGGAGGCACGTTCCTGCTGTCTTTCGCTGTGCTTCGCGGCGAGAAAATTCCGACGCGTCGCGAGGACTTGCAACGGATCTTCGTTGTCAGTTTCAGCATCACCACAGTGTCGAGTGGACTACTCGTCGTCGGTGTCAGCCGTGTTCCTGCTGGTCTGGCCTCGCTGATTTCAAGCACGATGCCACTGTTCACCGCAGTTCTTGTCCTCCTGCTCCTCGGCAGTCGGCCAACGCGGCTCGGGATCATCGGCCTCCTGATTGGCTTCGCCGGAACAGCTGTGCTCGCATCGCCGTCGCTGGGTGGCGAGTCGGCGGCCTTCGGTGTTTTGGCGCTCGTGCTCGCGGCGCTCGCCTGGTCGTTCGGCACGGTGTTCATGAAGTGGAGGGACTTCTCCCATATTTCGCCGGTGATGATCGTTGCAGTGCAGTTGCCGATGTCGGCAGCAGTGCTCATTCCCTTCGCGCTGGTTGTCGAAGGGACTGGCGGCACCGACTGGTCGCTCGGGCTGTTCGTGCCGCTGTTCTATGCAGCGGTCCCGGCCAACGCGGTGACGTTCGCGCTGATGGCAACGGTGGTCCGTCGGGCCACACCAACCCAGGCAGCCTCAACGGCATACATGATCCCGCTGTCCGGTGTGTTCTTCGGCTGGCTGATCAGAGATGAACGCCTCGGGCTGATCGAAGCGGTCGGCGGTGCGCTCGTGGTGCTCGGCGTCTACTTCGTAGTCACGGCGTCAGCGCGAGCGGCAGCGCTTCCGAGGTGAGCTCAAGACGGGACAGGCGGCCGTCGCCGATCCGCCAGGGGCCGCAGTAACCGATCGTGCGGCTTACTGGTGTTACTTTTGGTACGCATTGCCTGGCCGCCAGCCTCTCGATTGCGCGACGAACATGTTGGGCACCGGCGGTCTCTGCGACTTCGTCGCTGGGGTCAGCGCCGTTGTCTTGGCGTTGTTGACTGAGTGATTCAATGCGGGTGCGCTGTGATTGCTCTTTGCGGACTCGATCGACTGCTCGGCGGCGGGCGATCGTGACTGCCCACAACGTGACGCTTGCACGATCAGGGTCAAACTTGTGGACTGCACTCCACATCTCGACCAATACTTCCTGGGTGACCTCTTCAGACATTGCGTGGTCGCGCAGTACTCGTTTGACGGTGCCGAAGATTACGGGTGCGAGCTGGTCATAGACCGCTGAGAAGGCCTCCTCATCCCCGTCACCCACGCGCTCGATCAGCGAGGCGAGGCCGGGAGTCTGCGTCTTCTTGGTTCGGCGGGAATCACTTGAGGAAACTGAGGCGCTGCCGGTGACGATGAGAGGCGTAGTAGTGATGTCGGTCGTCGTGTTGCTCCTGGGTACGTCGCGGTGATGCAGTTCTCGGTTGTCCGTGGGAAGCGCGAGAATGCACGAAATCGATTCAGCGCTGTCTGCGCAGTGCTCGAACTGCCTGTAGCTCATGAAGCTATTTTCGATACAGCGTCTCAAGTGCGGGTCATCCCAACATCAAGATTGGATCTGAGTTGGGACGGGTGCTCCACACGGCCCGGTTGCTTCGCCGTTCATCGGCGGTTTTTCCGATCAGGTTCAGCTCGCTGCGGCGACGTCCGGGGTGCGGAGGTGCTCGTCGAGCCCAAGAATCAGGACGTCGGCTTGGAATTCTCCGCCGGTGACTCCCGGAGTTTGATCATGGGCGTACCGTCCATTGGCCCAATTCCTTTCAGTTGGGTGGCCGAACTGTTGTTGACAAGTTGTCCGGTGTGTTGGACTCTTTGGAAGCAACCCGCTGAGGCACCCTGAGTCGAGAGGGTCGGCCTACCAAGCTGCGGGACCCGCATGGTTTGCTGCGGGGCCCGCATGGTTTGCTGCGGGGCCCGCATCCTGGGCAACGCCGTGGATGGCGTTCATGACCAACTGCTTCGCCGCGGCCGGCGGAGCTCTTTCGGCAATGCTCTGCAATCGCGCTGCGACAGCGAGGGGAGCCGTGTGTCGGGCTCTCGATACATGCCAGCGTCATCACCTCACGTTGGTTCTTTGGCAAAGCGGCGAGTGCACACCGTACCCGGTCGATCGCCCGGCGTCGGGCAATCGTGACGCTGAACGTTGTGGCCGTCGCCCGGCTTCTGTGCTCATGAGCTGCGGCTTTCTACAGCTCGAGGAAGACTTCCTGCAGGGGCTCCTCTGACATTGCAGGATCGCGGAGTACTCGGCGAACCGCGGCGAAAACCTTGGGTGAGAGTGCGTCGTGCAGAGCGCTAAAGGCGGACTGGCCACCAGCGCCGACGTGTTCGAGCGACACGCTTGCATTGATTGGGATGTCCACCAAAGTTCATGATGCCTCGGGTGCGGGGCGATAACGACTGCGTTGATCACGTTCGCTCCGTGGATGCCAGTGAGGAGTACCGGAGGAATTCCGTGAAGGTCATTGCTTCGATGGACTCAATAGCGAACGGTTCGCTCGGATCGGTCCAGCCAGGGATGTCGAGCCGGACCGGACCGCCTTCGGCGCGGCGAAGTGCGGAACGGGATGTGCCCAGTGTCAGTTTGGCACCCTCGACCTCGAGGGCGTCACAGACCGGGACGGCGAACGAACGGCGGTGGTCAGCCACAACCAGAACCGCCGCGCTGACGTCCAGGCGGACAGCAGCGAGCAGATCGCGGAACGACAGACCAACGGTGCCATCGGATCGAAGTGTGGCGAGGTCCACGAGTCCGGAGTAGCGCAGCGTGTCGGGGGCATCGACACAGCCCAACACGGTCAGGGAGTACTCAACATCCATGAATCGAGCGGTAGCAGAATACAACGACTCGGAGGACGGCCAGTCGGCGGATTGTTCGGACATCCCTGCCGCCCGTGGGTCGCCGGAGCGCACAACGGTGGTCTGAACTCCAGTGCGCTGTGTCGACCTCATGCATGGAGTTCGTCCACCGATGCCAATTGGATCACAACATCTTCGGGAGTTCGACGACGCGACAGCCGAAATCGGCCAATGCCAATGCCAATGCCAATGCCAATGCAATTGTTCAGCGCGGCTCACCCGCCGAGTCAGAGGGCGAGGCTCGCTCGATATAGACCACGATTGGGCGGTGCCCGGAAGCGCCATTTTGTAATGGTTCGGTTCGATTGTCGGCTTGGATCATCCGATCGCAGTCATTGCACGACAGCTGATCGAGGTTCGCGTCCGATCCGTGCCGAACGGCTCGAAACGGACCGCTTATTGGCTCGGTGTGCCATTGCTCTATGCCTCGAACATGAAAACTTCGGCTCTGCTGATGCCACGGGGCGCCCAGTACGACTCGAAGGCTTCATACGTTGTGATCTCGGTCCCCGTCAGCGACTTCGTTACCAATCAGCTCCCTGCCAAGCGTGTTCGATACGCACGTCAGTGTGATGTTGTGTTCTTGAATCCGACGGCTGACGAGTTCTTGGAAGCTGAGCGTGAGTTCGCTGTCAGTCATGGCGCTGACATCGAGTGAATGCGTGTTCCCCGACCTGCACAGATCAAATGCGATGACTGGGTGAGATGAGGGTTAGATGACTGGAACCTCGACGTGGCGTCCGAATTCGGCCTCCATCGTGCCCATGACTTCGCCGAGGGTGGCGTACGACTTCACGGCGTCAATGAGCGCTGGCATCAGGTTGATCTCAGGGTCAGCAGCGTCAGTGCGGACCCGCTCCAAAGATGCGTCGACCGTTGCCTGGTCACGATCTTGGCGTACCTGGCCGAGTCGCTTGCGCTGCTTCTTTTCGTCTTCGTTCGAGATGCGGAGCAGGTCGATCTGGGCGTCGTCGTTGCCTTCGCGGAACGCGTTCACTCCGACGCGGATGTGGTCGCCACTGTTGAACCGACGCTCGAGTTCGTACGCGGAGTCTGCAATGCGGCCCTGGAACCAGTTCTCTTCGATTCCCTGGATGGCTCCTTCGAGCATCGACCCGTTGCCGAGAACGTCGAGGTACTCGAACAGCTCCTCGGCCTGGCGTTCCATTTCATCGGTGAGTTCCTCGACGAAGTAGCTGCCGCCGAGCGGGTCGGCGACGCTCGCGACGTTGGTCTCGTGAGCAATGACTTGCTGGGTGCGGAGCGCGATGCGTGCAGCCTTTTCGGTCGGGAGGGCCATTGCCTCGTCCATCGAGTTGGTGTGCAACGACTGACTGCCACCGAGAACGCCAGCGAGGGCTTCGATCGCAGTGCGGACGATGTTTACCTCAGGCTGCTGCGCGGTGAGCGAGACGCCAGCGGTCTGGGTGTGGAAGCGAAGCTGCATCGAGCGTTCGCTCTCAGCGCCGTACCGCTCCTTCATCCAACGTGCCCAAATTCGGCGAGCCGCCCGATACTTCGCGATCTCTTCGAAGAAGTCGATGTGGGCGTTGAAGAAGAAGCTGAGCCGCGGTGCGAAAGCGTCAACGTCAAGCCCCGCCTGCATCGCCAACTCGACGTAGGCGAACCCGTTGGCGAGGGTGAAGGCGAGCTCTTCGGCAGGAGTCGAACCGGCCTCGCGGATGTGGTAGCCAGAAATCGAAATGGAGTGCCAACGGGGCATCTCGGCGGCGGTGAAGTCGATTGTGTCGCGCACAAGACGCATCGATTGGCGAGGAGGGAACACGTACTCCTTCTGCGCCTGGTATTCCTTCAAAATGTCGTTCTGAAGGGTGCCGCCGAGCTGGGCGCGAGGGATGCCAGCCTGCTCGGCCTGGGCGATGAACATGGCGAAAATCACGGCTGCCGGTGAGTTAATTGTCATCGACGTGGTGATCTGGCCGAGGTCGATTCCGGCGTAGAGGTCGGTCATGTCGGCAAGCGTGTCGATGGCGACACCACAGCGGCCGACCTCACCGATTGACATTTCGTGATCGGAATCGAGGCCAAGCAGCGTTGGCATGTCGAATGCCGTCGACAGGCCGGTGCCACCGGAGTTGATGATCTCCTTGAAGCGCCAGTTCGTATCCTCGGCCGTGCCGAACCCAGCAAACATGCGCATTGTCCAGAGCTTCGACCGGTACATGGAAGCGTACGGACCGCGCGTGTACGGGTACTGGCCGGGGAACTCGCCGCTGTCCGGGCCGTACACGGCCTCCAGCGGGATGCCCGACATTGTGGCGTGGGTGCCCGGTGTCAGTTTCGAGGCACCAAAGGCCTCTTCCCACTGCTCCCGATTCGATGGTTCTTTCGATGTGACCATCTTGGAAACGTAGGCGAATTGATGCCCGCGCGCCGAGCTGGATCGCTGAGAACGCGTGCCCGGTCTGTGTGTTTGAGCGCATCTTCGGTCGCTGCAATCACTCACACAAAACGCAATGCCCGGTGTGGTGTGAGTGAAAGCGGGTTCGTTCGCTCGAATCGCTCACACGAAACCTGGCAAGCTCGGCATTGCATGGCTTCCAACTCGACGCAGCACTCCGACCATCACACAGCGATCATCGAGGGCGTTGACCGAGTCTGCTCCGACTTTGGCGACGAGTACTGGTCGGCTAAAGACCAAGCGCACGAATTCCCGTGGGAGTTCTACGACTCCATGGCCGCAGGCGGCTGGGTAGGTATTGCGATCCCTGAGCAATATGGCGGGGGAGGGCAGGGCATTGCCGAGGGCGCCCTCGTCCTCAACCGCGTGGCCGCCTCAGGCGCAGCGATGAACGGTTCGACGGCCATCCACCTCACGATGTTCGGCCTCGCACCTGTCATCAAGTTCGGCAACGAGCAACTCAAAGACACGTTCCTGCCGCGCGCGGCCGCCGGTGACCTCCACGTTGCCTTCGGCGTGACCGAACCCGATGCAGGGACTGACACCAGCCGGATCTCGACCAGCGCCGTGAGCGACGGGATGGGCGGATTCACAATCTCGGGTCGCAAAATCTGGACATCGAAGGCGCTCGAATCGGAGGTTTGCCTACTCCTTGCTCGGACCGACGGTGAGCCAGGTGAAGGCTTCGGTGGGCTGTCGCTGTTCCTCGTTGACCTCGACCCGCAGCACTGCGACATTGCGCCGATTCCGAAGCTCGGTCGCAACGCCGTGGCATCATGCGAAGTCGCCTATGACGAGTTGCCGGTCGAAGGGTGGCGACTCGTTGGTGAGCGCGGGCGTGGCTTCCAGCACATTTTGCACGGGCTCAACGCCGAGCGGATTCTGCTTGCTTCGATGGCGTGCGGTATCGGCGAGGTTGCCCTCCAGCGGGCGATTGGTTACGCCAAGGAACGCGAAGTTTTTGGTCGCCCGATCGGCAAGAACCAGGCAATCTCGCACCCGCTTGCCAAAGCCCACATGGAACTGCAAGCGGCGTACACGATGATGGCTGTGGCAGCCGAGCGCTATGACGCCGGCCTCGAGTGCGGCGAGCAGGCAAACACGGCCAAGTATTTGGCGGCGGAGGCGTCATACTTCGCGGCAGACCAGGCAGTCCAGACACACGGGGGGCTTGGGTATGCGGTGGAGTATCAGGTCGAGCGGTACTGGCGCGAAGCCCGGTTGCAACGACTGGCGCCGGTCAGCCAGGAGATGACCTTGAACTACATTGCCCAGAACGTGCTCGGTCTCCCCAAGTCGTACTGAATGAATGCCCACTGATGTTCGCTCAGGGTCTCACTTGCTGCCGCGGTGTGAGGCCGAGTTCGAATTTTCAGCAGATGGCGCGGACATAGGGATACGGGTTGACGGCTCGTCCGCCGCCTGGGTGCACTTCAAAGTGGAGGTGGGGCGTACCGGCGTTGCCCGTTTGGCCGTTGCGCCCGATCTGTTGGCCGCGTGAGACAGACCCGCTGCTCCCCGTATAGCTACTGAGGTGAGCGTAGTAGTACTTCGTCCCGCTGTTTCCTGTGAGCCAGGCGGCGTTACCACCGAGACGGTTGCTGGAGAATCGAACAGTGCCTGCTTCAACAGCGATGATCGGCACACCCGAGGCCGCGATCATGTCGACCCCTTCATGGCTCCGACCACCCGAGCGTGGAGCGCCCCAAGTGTCGGCGAACCCGTAGTTGCCAGCAATTGGGCAGACCATGCCCCTCCCCGCATTGGATGGTGGCGCTGCTGATGCCGCACCGCCGCCTGAGCTGCTGGTGGTGGACCCACCACCGGGGTTGGCAGCTGCCGCGGCAGCAGCTTGTGCTGCAGATGCGTCTCGGCGCGCCCGTTGTTCGCGCTGACGTTGCAGCTCGTGCTCGATTGCATCGTCAATCACGCGTTGCGATTCGACCTCTTGGAGCTGCATGATCTGGGCCTCAGCCTGCTGCTCCAACTCGGTGAAGTCCTGTTGCGCTGCGTACTGCTGGGCCTTCTGCTGTTTGAGTTTCGAACGAGTTGTCTCGACGTCAACGATGACTGCGGCGAAGTCGTCGAGTTCGACGTTTGCAGTCTCAATTGTCACGGCGGCGAGCACATCAGCGGTCAGCTGGTTGGTCGCATCAGAAAGATCACCGAGGAGTAGGAAGCTCGAACCGCCCGACTGGGTGAAACGCCGGATCGCTGACGCCTCGAGTGAGGTCTGCATCTCGTTGGCTTCTTTTTGGACCACTGCAAGCTCGACTTCGGTCTCGGCGATCTCGATTGTCAGCGTGTCGATTGCCGACTTTGCATCGAATAAGGCTTGGGCTGCGTCATTTGCGCGGTCACGAGCTGCCTGGATCTCACGCGCTGCTTGCTTAGCTTCCTCGCTGCTGTGGTCGGCTCCGACGCTCGATCCGTCGCCGACGGTAGCGAGACCGAGTGTCGCAGCAATCATCACCGAAGCAACCCGGGGCAGCGCTCGTCGACTGAGGCGAGCGCGGCGACGCTGAAGTCGGTATGGGGCTGACGGCAACACGGGCACTGACGGTAGTTCGCATGGAACGCCAGATGGGGGCGGTTCGCGATTCTGTTCAGCTTTTGTTGGCCAGCGGGTCAGAGCCAATGATTGACGGTTTCGGAGACGCGCTCGGCAACACGTTGCAACATGCCTCGATCGGCCCACTGAGCCGGGTCGAGGAGGATCGTATTCTCGAGGTCTTCGTCGAGGTGTTCATCGAGCACCTGCACGACAGCGGGGTCAAAGATGACGATATTCGCTTCGTCGTCGTGACGAAGCGAACGTTGATTGAAGTTTGCCGATCCGACTGATGCAACGGTGCCGTCGACAGTCATCACCTTGGCGTGCATCATCGACACCTCATAGGTACGAATTACGACACCGGCATCGAGCAGTCGCTGGTACGACGCCTCACCGGCGATTTGGATGAACCGCTTGTCGGCGTGCTTGCCCGGGAGCATGATTTCGACGGACACACCACGATCGACGGCGTTGATCAGCTCTTGGGACAGTTGCGTACCGGGGTTGAAATAGGCCGACGCAATCCTGATGCGATACTGCGCACAGGCGATCAGGGTGATCATCAGCCGCCAGATGTCGTTCGACCCATTTTCGGCAGCGGCCTGGACGACGACACAGGTGGAGTCGCCTGCTGGTGTCATGTCGATCAGCGGTTCGGACATGGGGTCGAATCCGCTGTGGTTGTGATCGGCCCAATTGTCGATGAAACCGGCCTCGAGGCCGGCGACGGCAGGGCCCCGGACCCGAAGATGTGTGTCTCGGTATTCGTTCTCGTTTCGAGCGTTGCCCAACCATTCGTCGGCGATGCCAACACCGCCGATAAAACCGGTGTTGCCGTCGATGACGAGGATCTTGCGATGCGTGCGGTTGTTTGCACCGTTGAGTTGCGGGATCTTCTCGTCGGTGAACGGTCGGAACCAGCGAAGGTCGCAACCTGCCCCTTTCATCACCGAAACGAGGCCGTCGTCGAGCTTTCGTTCGGCGAGCGCGTCGATGAGCACGCGAACACGGCAGCCACGGTTGGCCGCTCCGGCGAGCGCCCGAGCGAATTGGTCGGCAACATGGCCGGTCCAGAATACGAACGTGACGATGTCGACTGTGCGCTCGGCGTTGTTGATCGCATCGACCATCGCAGCGAAAATTTCGTCGCCGTTGCGCAGTACCTCGATCGAGTTGCCCTCTGTGGCGTGCAGTCCGAGAAGCGAATGCACGCGATCGACCCATTCACGGGTGGTTGCCGCTACAGCTGATTCAGGGGTGTCGGCCATGTGCGACACGCCCACTAGACAACGGCGCCTAGCCAGCTACCGATCACCCAGGTGACGGAGCAGGCAACAACAGCCCAGCTGACCTGTCGTCCTGCCGTGCGCAGCATTGAGCGTTCGGTAAATCGAGCCAATATGACGCCCACGGTCGCGGCAGAGATCAGGCCGAGGATGGACGAAGCAATGACGGCTGCGTTGCCCTCGCTGAAGAACCAGGGGAAGAGCGGGATTATTGCGCCAATGGCAAACGCAAAGAAGGAGCTGAGCGCAGCAGCGGCCGGGTTGCCGGTCTCGTCGGGGTCGACGCCGAGTTCTTCACGAGCGTGTACATCGAGGGCGATGTCCGGATTTTGGTGGACCTGTTCGGCCATACTCGTCGCCGTTTCGGCGTCAGCACCTCGTTGCCGATAGATAGCAGCGAGTTCGCGAGCCTCCATCTCGGGCTGATTGGCGATGGATCGCTTTTCGATTGCGAGCTCGCGTTCCACCAATTCGGCTTGAGCTTTCATTGACACGTACTCGCCGGCGGCCATCGAGGCCGAGCCTGCGAGTAAGCCCGCTACGCCTGCGACGAGCACGCTCTCGCGGGTCGATGCTGCTGCAGCGACACCTAAAATCAGCGCCACATTGGAGACCAGACCATCGCTGACGCCGAACACGGCAGCGCGCACCGTTCCGCCTGTGACATCACGGTGACGGTGAACCATGTGACTGTGCCCGTGCGCATGGTCGCGATCGTGATCCCGATCAGAAGGATCAGGTGAAGAGTGGTTGGCCACCTGCTCGCTCATGCGTGCCAAGGTACTGCTAAATCAGCCGGTCGTGTCACGCTCAGGTCGGACCAGAATGTGACAGGCAACAGCGCTGGGTTCGTAGTGCCAGGGGATGCGTGACTTTTAGTAGGTTCCGGCTGAGCTTGAGAAGTTCGTGCAAGCGATCAATTCGGCTGCGGCGTTGGCGTCCGCTGATGAGATCCTTGCTCGAATCTCATGAACCCGCGGGTCGAAGCCGTACTGTCGGTAGGGCTCGGCAGCCGACCCTCGCTTGACCACCTCGTCGACAAGTGCGAGATCGGCCTCGAAGCGACCAATCTGCCCACCAGCGATGTGTTCGGCTTCTGCCAGCGTTTCACCGGCGTGCACTTCGTGAACTGAACCTGAGGGTGGGCGTCCGGCTCGGCCGAATTCGAGATTGTCAGTCGCGGTTGCGGTGGAGGCGGTCAGAACCGGCGTCGATGCCAGGGAGTTGTGCCTCAAACTGGCCGGTGTGTTGTGCAGCCAAATCGGTAACGATTGCTTCCACCTCGCCCCAGTTGACAGCTCGTAATCCGTCGATGGAGCGGTTGTACGGCTGCTCGAAGGCGATCACGGTGTTGCCAGCTGCACGCAACTGCTCGATGTTGTGCGGCGCGTCGTCGATGTACGCGTCTGCTTCGACCTGCGGCTTCTTGCCGAGGAAGCAGAGGTCGCGGTACGGGATGCGATGTGTATCGAGCCAGTTGGCCGTGTCGGCAATCGTTTTGGCGTGGCCCCAGTGGGTGTAGAGCCGGTGCGTGATGATGCGGATCCAGACGCCGGCATCACTAAGGCGCCACAGCGCTTCGGCGGCTCCATCGATGACCCTCATCGTTGCGAACATGTCGTGTTCCATTACTGCGATGCGATGGAATTGGGCGTACTCGTCGGGTTCGAGGCCCCACTCGCCGAAGTCCCACGAACGCTCGAGTGGCATGGTCTCTGGGTCGACGCCGCGGAGGTCGGCCATGATCTCGCGAAAGCGAAAGGTGTGGTCTGCGACGACACCGTCGAGGTCGACGCCGAGAATGAATTCAGCTGATTGTTCGGAGTCGGCCATTGCTCAGATCCCCATCGACATCGGGCCGACGCGGAGTGACGCCTCTTGATCAACGTCAAGCATCGTCTTCTTGCCGCTCACGATGCGGCGACGTACAGCGCCGGAAATCGTGTCGACACAGATGGTGCCGAGCACGACGATGATCAGACCAAGCCCAGCAGTGCCGAAATCCTTGAACTTCAGAGCCTCGGCGAGGTCGGAACCAATGCCGCCGGCACCCACGAGACCCAGCACGGCGGAGGCGCGGATGTTGACCTCGAAGCGATACAGCAGAAATGATGTGATCTCTGGCGTCACTTGGGGCAGTACGCCCCAGCGAAGACGCTGGAGGCGAGACGCCCCGACGGCGTCGGCCGCTTCAAGCGGGCCCTTGTTGATGCCTTCGATGATCTCGTAGAAGAGCTTGCCGAGGGTGCCGATTGATCCGACACCGATCGCGAGAACGCCCGCCATCGGCCTGAGACCGAAGATTGGAATAAACGCCAACGCCAGAATGATTTCGGGGATGGCACGCAGCAGGTTGAACACCTGGCGTGTCATCCAGGCAACAGGTTTGCCGACGAGATTTTCGGCCGCGAGGAATGACAGCGGCACGGCGAAGATCGCGGCGATGATCGTGCCGAGCCACGCAATGGCGATCGACTCCCACATTGCGCTGAGTAACTCTGGAATCTTGCTGACCTCCATGCTGTTGAACATGACGCGGCCGAGCGTCCACATGTCGGCGGGGGCTTCGAGCAGGCGCGACCATTTCGCATCGAGGCCTGTTGCTGACCACCACACAAGCGCGACGGCGAGCGCGGTCGTGACCCAACGGAACGTCGCCAGCGGCTTCTTTGGGAGTTCGACACCATGAGACAGTGTCGGCAACAGATTCATGCGCAACTTTGAGTCGACCATCAGATGAGCCTCCGACGGAGGGTGACGGAGATGCGTTCGACGATGAACACGACGAGGAAGAACATCACGATGAGGCCCCACAACTTCTCCCAGTCGCCACGACCGCGGAAGAATTCGATGCGGGCACCAATGCCGCCGGCACCAACGAGGCCGAGCACCGCCGACGCACGGAGGTTAAGTTCGAAGTTGTAGAGCACGAACGACGTGTACGAGGGCAAAATCTGAGGCACGACTGCGCTGCGCAGCATTTGGGTGAGGCTGGCACCGGACGCGTTGGCCGCCTCGATCGGGCCCATGTCGATGCCGTCGAGGGTGTCGGATGTGAGCTTGGTCGTGACGGCAATCGAGAAGAAGAAGAGCGCGAGCAGTCCGCTGAGCGCGCCGATGCCTACCGCCGTGACGAAGAGCAGTGCCCACAACAGGTCGGGAATCGAGCGGATGACGTTATTGAAGCTGCGCACCAGCGTGCGTAGCGCGCGATTCGGGTTGCCGAATGTGGTCGACCAGAGCGCGAGTGGCAGGGCGACCGTTGCCCCGGTGGCGGTGCCGAGCACGGCGAGCTGCAAGGTTTCGATGAACGCCGAACGCGACCGCCGCGACCAAATTTGACCCCAGTCGGGGTTGAGTAATCCTTCGACGACCGAGTTCTTCCGCCCGAAGTTGGAGATGATCTCGCCGAGCGAGAACCCAACGCTGATAGCGGTGATGATCGTGAGCAGGATCGCGCCGATCGCGGTTCCGATGGCAAACATCGAGACAGCTGGTTTTGCTGGGAGTGTTGGAGCGGGCGTGCTGTTGGTGCCGTTGTCAAGGGTGGTCATCGGAGGCGGCGACGTCAGAGCGCGGCTTGCTTGGCCATCGTGTCGTCGGCGGTGAGGCTGCGTCCGTAGATGCTCTCGAATACGGCCTCGTCGCATTTGCTACCGGGGCCGTCGAAGACGAGGACGCCGTCACGGAGGCCGATGATGCGGTCGGCGTAGGCGGTCGCGAGGTCGAGGAAGTGAAGGTTGACGATCGTGGTGATGCCAAGCTCGCGGCTGATCTGCTGCAGGTAGCGCATCACAACGTGGCTTGTTGGCGGGTCGAGCGAGGCAACGGGCTCGTCGGCAAGGATGATCGACGGTTCTTGTGCAAGCGCTCGGGCTATGCCGACGCGCTGACGCTGGCCGCCGGATAGGTCTGAGGCACGGGTGTAAGTCTTTTCGATGATCTCGACTCGCTCGAGCGCACGAGCGGCGATGTCGATGTCGGCCTGCGGGTACTTGCCGATCAAGGTGCGCCATGTGGGCACTTTGTGGAGTCGGCCCATCAGGACGTTCTTCAACACGGTGGTGCGATCGACGAGGTTGAAGCCCTGGAAGATCATTCCGACGTCGGAGCGCAGCTCGCGTAGGCCGGTGCGATTGAGCGAATGGACGTCGTTGCCGTTGACGTTCAGTTCGCCGGAGGTGAGCGGGACCAGGCCGTTAACGGCCCTGATCAGGGTCGATTTGCCTGCGCCCGAAAGCCCGACGATGACCACAAACTCGCCGTCATCGATCTCCAGATCGAGGTCCTTCATCGCCGACACCCCGTTGGGATAGGTGACGTTGGCTTTGCTGAAGCGAATCATGTGTGACGAGACCTCGGCGTTGGGATTGGAACGGGCTGATCATGCCAGAGTTGCGCATGGGGTCAGGCCCCTTTCGCAACTCTGGCGGACCAAATCAGTCGAGGACGTCGCCGAGCTTGACTTCGAGTTGACGGATGACATCAAAGTCTACGGAGTCGACTGGCACGAGGCCGTCGATTTGGTAGAGCTCGTCGAGGACCGTGGCGCCTTCTTCGGTGGCTGCGATGGCAACGAACGCAGCTGTGATGGCCGCGACGAGGGAGTCGGGAAGGTCGCCGGCAACGGCGAACCCATCGTTCGGGATCGGGCCGGACCAACCAAAGACAACGACCTTCTGGCCGACGTCGGAGCTGGTCTCTTCGATCGTGCCGCGAGCGTCGTTGAAAGACACACCAACAGCGGCATCGCCGTCGTAAACAGCCTGCACCGAGCCGTCGTGGCCACCAGCGAACAGGCCGTTGATGTCATCGATGGGATCGATGCCAGCTTCGACGAGTTGCAGCGCCGGGATGGCGTAGCCGGAGGTTGAACCCTGGTCGACGAACGACACGGTCTGGCCTGCAAGCAGTGCCAACTTGTCGGCGCCGATCGGGCCGTCAGCGGCGCTCTCGGCGTCGAGGACGCCGTTGCAGAACAGGAAGCCGTCTTGGTCCGCCACCGGCGTGTCATTGCAATAAGTGTCGGGGTCGTTGGTAAACCACTGCGTCACGTAGAGAAGCGAACCATAACGCTCAGACTGCAGGATCAGCTCAGCGCCAGCCTGCTCTTCGGCTTGCACCATTTGGCGCGGTCCGAGGCCGCCGGCAATCTGGGCCTGGCCTGACTCAAGGGCAACAATGACGCCGGAGTAGTCAGTCGGCACGAGTGCCTCGACTTCGATGCCGAGACGCTCACCGAGCATGTCGGCGAGGGGCTGCGCTGTTTCGATGAGGCCACCAGTCTCCTGGCTCGGGGTGAGCGTGAAGACAAGCTTCTCTGGCCAGCCTTCTCGGGCGACGCTGTCAGCAGGTACTTCAGTTGCAGCGGGAGCTTCGGGTGCAGCGGTTGTGGTGGCGGCATCATCGTCGCTGCCACATGCTGCGATCACCAGAGAGGCGGCTGCAACAAAAGCGACGAACGAACGCTTCGTTGTGGATCGTTTCATTTTCACTTCTTTCGTGTTTGGCGGTGCATTGGTAGATGTCGATGCTTGGTGACTATTTCTCTCCCTGGATGCGAGGGTCCGCTCGAAACGGTCGCACAGGATGTGGCGATGCTACGTCAGTGAACAGCGTCCCCTGAACGGCGAGATGACGTCTCGGTGACAAGCGTGTGAAACTCGGACCAATTCGTCACATCGACAGTGCCCACTACCGGCGAATTCCAGGGGCGCACGAACCGACACACCACGGCGTCGGGATGATGTTCGACCAACTCGCGAAGCACATGCGGAGCGTCGTCGAGGTAAACGTCGCATGCAACTTCCGACTTGGTGAAGGTCAGATGCACTTCACGCGTTGGGACCTCGTTGTCTGCAAGCCAGTGCATTGTTTCGTGGACGGCCCAGTCGGGCTTCGTTGACACGATCACGATCCTGTGGCCTTCAGCGTCCAGCGTCCGGAGCGTTTCCAACGCATCGGGCAAGAGGTTCAGGTGGCGAAAAATCGACGGTCGGTTCTTGTTGCCGCGTGCCCAGGCCCAGAAGGCCTCCATGTCATCAAAACCGCCGAGGCCGTGGAGGCCGTCCCACACCGTGACCATTTCGGCGGTCAACGTTCCACCGAACTCGGCGTTGTGGAGTGCGGTCCACCCGGCATTGAAATCGGCGACCACTCCGTCGAGGTCGATACCGAGCCGGAGTGCGAGGTTTGACATCTCGACATGGTGTCATGTCGCCCGCTGACTGTGCGAAATCCCAGCCTGGCGGTGGTTTGAGTTTGACATTCGTCGCATCCGCGCACGAAGCTGCAAGCCAAGATTCGATGGGGCGGGATGAAACAATTAACCGGGATGGACGTCAGCTTTTTGCTGATGGAAACAGCGAATACCTATGGCCATGTCAACGGATTGTCGATTTATGAGCGGCCGTCGCCTGACTTCGATCCGTTTACGGAAGTTCGCAAGCGGCTCGGGATCATGGTGGGCCACCTCGAACCACTCCGACGCAAGGTCGTTGAGGTGCCGTTCGAACTCGATCGGCCGTATTGGGTTGAAGACGCGGACTTCGATCTCGACTTCCACGTTCGCCACATTGGTCTCGCCCCGCCCGGCGCTGCTGACCAACTCGCTGAACAGGTGGCGCGCATTGTTGGTCGTCGAATGGATCGGTCGCGGCCATTGTGGGAGGCCTATGTGATTGAAGGCCTCGCCGATGGTCGTTGGGCGCTGTTGCAGAAGACCCATCACGCCACGATCGATGGCGCCTCTGGCGTGATCATGTTGAAGATGTTCACCGACGATTCGCCTGACGCGATCTACCCGCTCGAACACCGCGAGTGGGTTGGTGAACAGCCGCCGAGTCGCGCCGAGATGCTGCAAGTCGCGGCGCGGAACCTTGCGATCAACCCGGTTAAGGGCATGCGCCTCTCGCTGAGCGTGCTGCGCGATCTTGCCGATTCGATGGGCGTAACGAGCGTGAGCGGGCTCGCAACGCAAGTCCGTAAGACCCTTGGCTCGCTCACCGCAGGGCCGTCCAGCGATTCGAGTTCGTCGGTCAGTTTTCCGCTCACGCCGGCACCGCCGACGCCGTGGAACAAGTCGGTCACGCCGCACCGTCGGTTCGCAATGCGGTCAGCTGACCTGTCAAACCTCAAACGTTTGAAGGACGCCACCGGCGGCACCTTGAACGATGTCGTCATGGCGATCTGCACCGGAGCGCTCCGCCAGTACCTGATCGAGAAAGACCAACTGCCCGAGGGGCCGTTGCGAGCAATGGTGCCCGTGTCGATCCGAACAGGTCAGGAAGAGGATCCGTGGACCAACCGCGTGTCCGCGATCGTCGCCGACCTGCCCACGGGCTGCGCCGACCCGGTCGAACGCGTTGCGTTGTGCCGAGACGCGATGAGCGCGGCCAAGGGCCAGCTCGACCTGGTGCCCGCTGACACGCTTGGCCACGCGGCCGATTACACATCTCCGGTCGTCGCGGCCTCGGCGATCCGGCTGGTGTCCCGACTCAAACTCGCGGATCGCGTGAATTCGCCGGTCAACGTTGTGATCTCGAACGTGCCAGGGCCGCGCGAGGCGCTGTACTTCGCTGGAGCGAAGCTCGATGCCTACATCCCGGTCTCGACGATCTCGGACGGCGTCGGCCTCAACATCACGGTACATAGCTACGAAGATCGCCTCGATTTCGGCCTGATCTCCGACCGTGAGTTGATCCCCGATCTCTGGCACCTCGTCGACCTGCACATCGATGAGATTGCTCGCCTCTTCGAGGCAACTGGTGCCGAATGGGCAGTCGAGCCCAGCCCGAAGCTGATGCGCAACGGCGGTGACGGCGTCGAGGCCGTCCCGGCGAGCAGCGGAGTCGTCAACGAGATGTTCCCTGATCGCACTGCTGCAGCAGTGCAGCCGCGCAAGCGAACCGCTGCCAAAAAGGCTCCAGTCAAGAAGAAGGCTGCAGCAAGGAAAGCTGCTGCAAAGAAGGCGACGCCGAAGAAGAAGGCGACGCCGAAGAAGAAGGTTGCCGCGAAGAAGAAGGCTGCCGCGAAGAAGAAGGCTGCCGCGAAGAAGAAGTAGTTCGTCAGCGACTGTCACGCCGAGGTCAGACCACGGCGTGACAGACGGTCAGCTTGGGGTGCCTGGATGCT
>Ga0114995_10001250_pt1 | contig 17986 bp, 28 predicted proteins | sample ArcticOcean_MG_C_11_FD_87038 | JGI IMG/M metagenome (GOLD analysis project Ga0114995, IMG submission 87038) | Marine microbial communities from western Arctic Ocean - ArcticOcean_MG_CB2_154 | ecosystem: Environmental > Aquatic > Marine > Oceanic | place: Arctic Ocean: Canada Basin | collected... | reverse complement strand
GCTCGCGGTGAACCCCGACGCGGTGGTGGACCCGAACCGAGTCGGCGTTGAGAACGTCACCGTGAGCTTCACCGTGGCAAAACAAAGAGCGTGCAGCGAAGTATGGCGGTGGCTACTACTGGACACGTCCACGTCATGGAACCAACACCTCTCCCTTGCGTGGACGGCGAACATCGCCGCGCAGGTACGTATTTCCCAATCACCACATTTCGCCTCCCTGATTGCCCATACGAGACGTTGACCACTTTCTTTTTATCGTATCAGGCGACCGCCCAAAGCGTGGCAGACACGGAGTTCACGTCCGTTCTGACCTGGCTGTCGCAGCTCTCGCCTGTGACGTTTTTCGAAATCAACCAGATGAAAGGCACGGACGTCACGCGTCTGGACGAAGCTTCCCTCACCACGCTTAAAAACGACAACGTGGTATCCGAGCGCGCTTTGGACGGCAACGCCACGGTTGTCGCCAACGCGATTCGCACGAGCTACCCGTACCACGAGCAGCTCATCGCGCTGATCGACGCGCGTCTCGCGGTGGTTAACACCCCCACCCTCACCACGCCCCTGTACGCCTCCCCCCCCGAGTTCCCCTTCAACTTTACGTACATGGTCCCCACGTCCCTGGACATCGCCAACGCGTTGTACCCCGACGACGACCTGCACGCCGAAGTCGACGTGGACATCGTGGAGTGGAACCCCGCGGTTTTGGCGCGGCAGCAGTACGCGTTTATGACGTGTAACCTGTTGGAAAGGGCGGAGCAGGTACGTGTTGGGGCTTTCCCAAACACCGCCACTGTTTTATCTCTCAGCTGGTGACTATTTGTCCATACATCGCCCAATACATGACTGACACTTTGTTTTACCTTTCTCAGTACGTCGGGACGTGTGTGAAACCTGAAGACGCGGTGGACCCGGCGACGAACCAACCCGGGCCGATGGTGGAGGACCCGGAGTACGCCAACGTGGACGGGCGAACGTCCATCTACCTTACCCAGACTCGTTTCCAGAAGCTGTGCGAGGGCATTTGCGTGTGCGAAGTCGACGCTTTGGACGCGGATGGGGGCGACGTTGTTAAAAAAGGGTGCGCCACGATCGCGGGGCCGGGTCACTTCTGTACGTGCGAAGTTTGCCGGGTAACCGCGCAGGTACGTATTGCATTTCTCAAATCCCACCCACACTGTTTGTCCATACAAGACTGACACTTTTCGTTCACAATCGCAGTTCGACAACGTTGAGTACCCGGGCAACGCGACCGCGGTTGCGAAACGGCGGCTTCTCGGGTTTGGCGGCGGCGGCGGCGACGGAATGTCGCGCGCCGAGTTCGCGGCGAGGGGTGACCGGTGGAGTTTGCCTCATCGCCGGTTACTGCTAGAGAACGGCCCGCAACGACGACGACAAGGCAGGAACGGCCGGAAACTACTTCAAACCGACCTGGACACCATCCTCACCGCGGTGCAAGCCCTGGCGGTGAAGCAAAGCAACATCGACACGAACGTCGCGGCGGTGCAGCAGGCGCAGGCGATTGCGAACCAAGACGCGAACGACCACCATTCGGACACGGCGCTCGAAACGATCATCAGAGCGGGGTTCGACGACTTGAAAAAAGGCACCGATTCGTTATCCGCGTCTCTTGAAGAGATTCTCGCCAAACAACAACAAGCCCTTGCCGCGGCGCAGGAGAGCTTGGCGATTCAGGTACGGCCGGACGGGGCTTTCCCAAAGCCGACACACCGCCCGTTTTACCTCTAACGCGCCTGTGACTGTTCGGACCTTTCGCTGGTGACTGTTCCGACCGATTACCCTCCCTGTTGCTGACCAGGCCATCGTCCAATACACGTCCAATACACGCCCAACAAATGGACTGACCCTTTCTGTTTCCGTACACGCAGGAGCGCACGAACGCGCTCGCGGAATCCGCGGAGCGATCCATCGCGAGGCTCGAAACCGCGGTGCAGAAACAAAGGGAGTCCATCCAGAACGCGTACAAAACAGGCGCGTTCGCGGACGTGGCGCAGTACGTCGCGATCCAGGAGGACGCGGTTATTACGCGCGAACGGAAAGCGAAGGTACGTATTTCCCATTTAACACATTCCGCCGACTGACTGCTATACGGGACTGACACTTTCTTTTATTTATCTCAGGAAAACCTGCTCATGAACTCGCCGTGCCAAATGAAAGTGCTTTACTACTCGTTTTCGCTCGGTGCGTATTTCCCACCTGACTGTTTGTCCATACATCGCGATATACTCGTACCAGAAGGGACTACCACCTCTGACTGTTCAGACCGATTATGGTGACTGTTGTCCATACATTGTCAATACGCGCGACATACTCGTCCTGCGAAGGGAGCGTTACCTCTGACTGTTTGTCCATACATCGCGATATACTCGTCCTTTCCGAAGGGACGGGTATTATCGGATGCCCATACTCGTCCTGCGAAGGGACGGTCATCACCTGTGCCCATTACCACGACTGTTTACTCGTACTATGGAGTACACTCTCCAATCCCTCGTACTATGGAGCACGGTATACCCTTCCCAACCCCGGAAATACACGTCACGACCGACTGACACTTTCGGCGTTACTCGTGCCAGACAACTTCAACAACACGGTGCCGCCCGTGGCGTACCGCGAACGTTTCGTCGGGCTGAACAACAGGGTGTTGGCCGGGATGCTGATATACGTGGAACGCAAGAACCTGATGAAGTGTACGTCCTCGCGCTTCGACGACATCGACGCCACGTGCAGCGGCGGCCGGGACGTCGCGAGCTACGGCGTGGATCCCGTTTTCAAGCTGGGTACGTTTTTTTCCCAGTCTCAGACTGTTTGCCTGGACCACGTACTCGACCGGGTAATACCACCTTCCGCTTCGAACCACCACGACCTAGCATTACTCTTCGCCGGTACTAACCACCTGCACTACCCCAAATCACCTGACTGTTTCTCCGCTACCCCACAACCCCAGGAACCCCACTGTACGTCGCGGATTACGACAACTTCGAAACCCTCACGAAAGTGTACAACTGCTCCGAGTTTAGTAACGCGGACGTGGGGATCAGTGCCACGTACAACGACGGCACCGACGCCTCGGTCACGGGGAACCACGCGCCGTACTGCCAGGAGCTGTACAACGCGAGGTACGTCCGGACCTGGCTTTCCCAAACCCAAACGCACCGGCCGTTTACCTGCGCCGCGTGAAGTGCCGTCACGGCAAACGTGTTGCCACCCCGATAAGCGCATATCCGAGCGCAACACGGTTCACGCACGGCACGCAATTCGCCCCGCACTTCCGCGACTGACTTTTTTCGTCTCCCGACCCAAAAGGGACATCCCGTACGGGTTCCGGCACAAAGCCTTGCCCGGGTACGCCGCGGGGTTCCCGTTCTTTTTCGACATAAACTTAAGCGCGGAGGAAGCCCAGCGCTGGATCGACGTGATGAACTACGGGTTGATGGTACGTGTTGGCCTTTCACCCACTCCCGGCTTCTCTGTTTGCTGATACTCCCACCACGACGGCGCGGTACCTCTGTCCTGACTGTTTGTCCATACGTCGCGATACGCCAGATTGACGTTTTTCTTCACAACCGCAGATCGACGACGTGAAAACCCAAAAAGTCACGGCGCAGTTGATCGTGTACAACGCAGAGCTCGGGTACTTTGGTAACGTGATGGTGTTTTTCGAGTTCAGCGAAGGTACGTGTTGGGGCTTTCCAAATCATGGACTCCCTGTTTCCCCACACGACACTGACGCTTTTCTTTTACTTTTACAAAAAAAGGCGGCAAGGTTCGAGTAACGCACTCGTTGAACACGATCAAGGTCGAGCTATACGACACGCAAGCCGACATGAGCCGCCTCGCGATGGAGATAATCCTAGTCCTAGGCGTGGCTTGGTCGGTTTACGAAGAGCTGATGGACGTGGTTGATACGAAAAAGCGAACCGGCACGTACGGCGCGTATTTCAGCTCGGTGTGGAACTACGTCGACGTCGCGTCAATCACGCTTCACGTCGTGACCCTGATCATGTGGTTTTCCTACGGGTACGTATTGCGCGTCTCCCAAATCCCACCACTGTTCGGCCCGAGTACGGGTGACTGTTTGCCCATACACGGATTGACACTTTTTTTTCCAAAAACAGCTTCGGGCTCGCCGCGAACTTCGCGCCCGACATCCACTACGACATTTACAAAAACCTAGAAGCCTCCGCGTTCGTGACTAATTTGAAGGTCCCGAACCAGATGGTGGAGATGGGGGCTATGTTTCTTGAGATGAAAAGCCTGGTGGAGTACTTGCAGCTGTACATGACCTTCAGCGGAATAAACATCATGTTGCTTCTTGGGCGAATTTTAAAGCTGATGGATTTCCAGCCGAGGCTCGGCGTGATAACGCACACCCTCGCCCTCGCAACCGCGGACCTGACCCATTTCTTCGTGATTTTCGCCATGATCTTCATGGGGTATGCGTTCATCGGGCACGTCATTTTCGGGTACTCCTCGAGCGTACGTATTGTATTTCCCTAATCCCAACACTGTTTTACCGAAGATGGCGACTGTTTGTCCATACATCGCGATATTCATGATTGACACTTTCTTTTATTTATCTCAGCACTTCGCGGACATCACCGCGAGCGTCAACTCGCTTTTTCAGAACCTGCTGGGCGACATCACGTACGTAGTGTGCGGCTTTCCCAAATCCGCCACACTGTTTCAACTGTCACGAAAAGGAAGTACCGTGACACAGTCCGGCCGCCCGACTGTTTACGCATACCCCGTCAATTTCCCGATTGACCGTTATCGCTCCGACCGACTGTTTACGCATACAGGTACTTCATGGAGGATTTCAAAACCGCCAACGGGTTGAACTTCGTGGTCGCGATGATCTACTTCTACAGCTTCAACATCTTCGTGTTTATGATTCTGTTTAATTTTTTGCTGGCGATTATTTGCGACGCGTTTGGCGAGGTCAAGGCAAACGCTTCTGAAAGCGTTTCAGTCAGCACCGAGCTCGGGCCGATGTTGAATGACAGCTGGCGAAGCACCTTCCGGTCGTTCTACCGCAACCACGTTCCCGAAAGCAGAGTCAGGTGAGTATTTCCCAATCACCACATTCCGCCGACTGAATGCCCATACGGGGCTGACACTTCCGGCTTTTATCGTATCAGGCGGCAACTGAAAATCTGGCGCGGCGAGAACCCCGACGAAAGCGACGAGGAGGTGTTTGACGAACCTGATTTGAAGGTGCTGAAGTACGACGACACTAAGGAGCTTGATATGGCGGGGTTGAAAAGGGTGTTACGAAGGTGCGTGGTGGAGACGTACCAGCGAAGCGCAGAGAGTAACTTTTTGCTTTCAAACCGAACGGGCGGCGGCGGAGGCGGCCCTTCCAACCCGTTTTTCAAAAAGAAAAACGCGAACAAAGACGCCCTGGCCACCGCGAGCGAAATCGAACAAGCCGCGGAGATGCTGATGAAGCAAATGGGCGTGCCTCCGGAAGGTGCGGCGGAGGATGACGACGGGCCGAGTGAGTTGGAGCAGTTGCAGGGGTCCCTAGAGAAGCTTTTGAAGGCGCAGCAAAGGCTGGTGGAGGGCCAGGTGAAAGTGATCGAAGGCCAGGCCAAGATGGCGGACCGCCAGGAACGGCTGAGCGATTTGGAGAAACGCATCCTGGGGGTGCTGGAGAAACCGCCTTCGGGGCGTTGAGATTTATTGAGGAGGAGTGAGTTTAATTTGAGGAGGAGTGAGTCAGGGGGCGTCGGAGAGGGGGCGCGCCCGCACTGTTTTTATTGTACCATGCTTTCATCCAAAAAAACTTGATTTGAGACTCTTGCAGACTACTCGCCATGCGACCAACGGATTTGACGAATCAAAACGCAGCGGTTTTCTGGAGATCTTTTTCATCCGACTCACGATGTTCGACGGGGGTGTGCGTCTCATCCCATCCTTCTCATCACTGCGCGTCGCGCCTACACGCACCGTCATCGCACGGCTCGCGTCGTGTTGATCGTTCCCGAACGACGTCCCACCAAATGGGCGTCCCTTTGGCGGCGTGTTACACGCAAACGCGCGCGGTGCACACACCAGCGCGTCAGTTGAGCACGACACCAAACAGATTTCCCAAAACAAATCGCCCACGCGCGGTCGTGCCCCCGGGCGGCGTGTCCGGACGCGGCAGCGGCGCTAAATTCACAGGACGACGACGCGCGCTTTCGGACAAGGAAGCAGCAGACCCGGCTGACAACAGCACCGAGTCGGAGGAAAAATCCGGCGAGTGCCCGCTCGGGTTCGGCAAGAACGGAAGGATCACGAACGCGGTGGATGGTGTTAAGAAATCCATCTACCTCTCCTTCATGCAAAGCGCGTCTCCGCTGACCATGGAAGAAGCCGCGGCGAGTGCTGCGGCTGCTGACCCTAAAGACGTGATGATCTTGGATAACGCGGTGTTTCTGCAAAGCTTAAAAAAAGCAATCGAAGACCCAGTGGGGATGCCCGCCGCGATTCTCGATTGGCACATGAAAGTCGATAACGACACCGTCGGGATCAAAAACCCTCTAGGCCCCGGGTGCGTGTCAACCATAGACCCGCGAGTAGTGGAGTACATATGCAAAACCAACGCGCAGAACTATCGCGACCGGCTGTTGCCGCCTATCTTCAACCTGGTCCTGAAAGACCTCGGCGTGACCGGGTCCCAGGGCGAGTACAACAGGGCGCACCGCAAGGTTTGTCAGAAACCCTTCATCAACAACAACTTTCTCAAGACGTTTTCCACGGTGGTGGAGTCGCGCGTGCAGCACTTGTGCGACAGCTGGGAAATGGCGAGCGACGCGGAGGTTTTGAAAGCAGCCGGGCATGGCAACACCGCGGAGACTCCGTACATGGTCACGGACGTGGATTTGCACAGCCAACATTTACTCCTCGATATCATCTCGCCGATCTCGTTCGACCACAGCTTCGAGTTGTTACAAAAAAGCCGAGAAGTGATCACGGGGGCAGAACAGAAGTTCAAACCCAACCCCATGCTTGAGGCGTACCACCGAAGCGCGGAGATCATGGGGGAGGTGTTTATCACGCCGTTGCCTTTGTTGGAACTCGGGGCGAAACTTGGAATCGGCCGGTTACGGGAACTCACCGCGGCGTACGACGACTTGGAGAAGATGGGCGACGAGATTGTTAAAAACCGCCGCGCGCAGCACACGGCGACTCTTGAAAAAGGCGGTGAAATCGAACAGGTTTGTTTGCTTGACACCATGCTTTTCCTGACCGACCCTGACACGGGCGAAAGGGCGTACACGGATGAGGAACTCTGGGGTGACATGAACGACATCATGGCCGCCGGGCACCAAACCCAAGCCGCGACGATGACCATGGCGCTGCTTTACATTTCGCGGGACGAGAAGGTTAAAAGGTTGGTGGAGGAGGAGGTTGCGCTTTTGGGCGGGCGCGCGCCCACTTTCGAGGACGTCTCGGAAGGCCGACTGTCCTACACCCAGCATGTCATAAAAGAAGTGCTGCGCATGCACCCGCCGATTCACATGTTCCCCAGGTTAGCCACCGCGGCGGACACCATGCCTACCGGCCACAAAGTAGCGGCGGGGGACATTATTTTGCTAAGCACCTTGGCCATGGGCCGTAACCCTCGTGTTTGGGAAGACCCCGAGCGGTTCGACCCCGATCGGTTCAGCGATGAACGGCTCACGCAGCTCGCGACGGAGCAGGCGGATAAAGACGCGACCCCCGACGAAATCGACCGAGCGGTGACGATGTTAAAAAGGTACGTAATTGGGCCTTTCCCAGATCCCAAGATTTGCCCATACTCGTACCAGAAGGGACTGTTACCTTTGACTGTTTGTCCATACATCGCGATATACTCGTCCTGCGAAGGGACGTTTTCCCTCTGCCCTGACTGTTCCGACCGATTATGGTGACTGTTGTCCATACATCGTCCAATACATCGCGATACACAAGACTGACACTTTTCTTTCACAATCAAAGCGGGCGCGATTTCATCTACACGCCGTTTGGGGCCGGGCCGCGGAGCTGCATCGGGGGTTTGTTTTCGCTGTTAACGGTAACCACGATCGTCGCGAGTTGCGTTCAAAAGTTCGACTTTTCCCCCGATGAAAAATCTCTTCCCAAAGACGCCCCCATTCCGTTGCGCTACGACGTCACCATGTGCTACCCGAACGGGTTGAAAATGAAGGTGAAGCGGCGGGATGTTGACGGGAAGACGTTGAAGACTGTGGACAGACAGCCGGCGGCTTCGGCGCGATGAAGGAACTTGTTTTTGAAGTGAAAATACAGGAGCACAGCACAAGTTAGTTGTAAGAAATACGCTACTCGCGGTCAACACAGAACTACCGCCTCTACCTTCTGAATATGACACGCACCAACACTCGAAGCGCCATGGCGAGTACCTGCCGCGTGAAGATCTGCGCGAACCGCACGGCGAAGCCTCGGACCAAGGTTCCCGCTACCCGCCCTAAACCCCCGAGTACTACGTGACTAGAAGTAGACCCCTGTCCGGGAGGAGGCGGGGTTCGGGTGTTACTTCCCCAGCCCCCGTTTTCGAACACTCTACTATTATGAGGAACCCCGCCGCTTTTTTTGGGGTTGTTGTAGTAGTCGTACTGCCCGCCGACGCCCACCACGCGCTCTTCGACTTTCGTGGACGCGCCGTGTCTGGTGGTGGTTGTGGTGGTTTTCCTAACCACTCTTCGCCCATCCGCGCGCGTGATGATCTCTTCGTGCACCTCAACTTCCATGCCCCCCGCCCCCCCTTGTCCATTACCCATCGCCCCAAACACCTTCTTCGCGAGCTCCGCCCACTGCTCGGGGGTGACGCCTTGCCGGCCGTTCACGGATCCGTTCATCGTTTGGCCCGCTCCGAACGTTCCGAATCCATCAGCACTGCCCGGCCGCGACCCCGCGCTCCGCGTGAACTCCTTCACGAAATCGCGAAGAAAAGGATTATTTCCGAACATCTCGTTGAACACTTTGTCCGCGTCCTGTCGTGAATAGTCAGTGCCGCCGTGCGCCCACGTGTTCCCTGACGCGTCCCGGCGGTAGGCGCCGCCCGAGCCGCCGTTAGACGATGACGACGACTGATCGGAATTCGTGTATCCACTTTGCGTGGACCCATCAGATTGAGAGTACCCATTGCTCCTTCCTCCACTGCTACCTGACCCCCCAGCACCCCGTCCGCCGCCCCCCGCGCTCAGCGCCTGGTATGCCTCGGACACGAGCTTGAACTTCTTCTCCGCGGTCGCTTTCGCAGACCCATCCTTGTGCCGGTCGGGATGCCATTTCATGGCTTCCCTGCGGTACGCCTTTTTTAGTTCATCGGCAGATGCTCCGGGCTTCACGCCCAAGGTGTCGTAGAAACTAGCGCTTGTCACATTAGACGCGGTGAAGCCGCGGGTGGTTGCGTTTAGGGATGGACGCTGACGTGTAGTACCCCATGGAGTACCCCAAGTCCCTCGCGCATCACGGGTACCTGAAGAAGTCCCTGGAAACCCAGCTTGATTAATCACATCGCAACGGGTGCCCGCTTGTGTCGTGAACGCCGCCGCCGCGTGGGGAAACGACCAACCCCCGTCGCCCGGTGACGACGGCGCTGTCGTCCACCGCCGCGCCGCGAAACGCGCCGCCGCCGCGCATCGGCTCATCGCGGGCCACGATGAGGAGGACGCCGCGATGATAGGGGAGTTCGTGGCGAGACAAGTGTCGACTTGGCAAAAAATTGGGAGGCAGCAGGCGCACTGATAACCAATTTCCCTATTTCCGCCTGAAGGCAAGTCGTACGACAGTCTCCTTTTTCTGCTAATTGGGGGACGGTGTGTGGCCAGGTGTCACCCTGTCGTGAGGTGGCAAGCCGAGGTTCCATGTTTTTGGCCTTTTGGTTTTAACAGGTCGAAAAATGTCGGCGTACATCCTAGACGTCGCGGTCGAACCCGGCCCCTCCAAGCGGCACTGCGGATCGCACGTCGCGCACCGCGTGGGGTGTCGCGTTCACGCGTTTCGAACTCTTTAGCTCTATCGCACCAAGAGCCGTTCCCGCCTTCGCACGAAGCGCGCCGGCGACGCTTATCCCCGGACCCATCTTCTTTTTACTGTTCAAAAGACGCGTGTTTGCTACTTAGTGTTTTCCATGGCAGCCTCGTCCATGCGCGCGTTCGCGTCTACGCACGCAGTGGGTTCCCGCGTCGCGTCAGGTGGTTTAACCGGACGCGCACGTACGCATGGTGCATCACCCAAGCTTGTTGTTGTGCACAAACCCACGCGCCACGGTCGCGGGAACTTCAGCACCGTCCGTGCGTCCGTCAAAGCGGACGACGTCCCCGAGCCCGTCGCCATTGAAGCCGCTGCTGTTACCTCTGCCCCCCCCGCTGCCGCCACCGCGGTCGCCCCGTCCACCCCGAACGACGTGTCCGTCGCGACCGCGAACATCGCGCCACTTGGCAGCAACTTAAGCGCGCTTCAGGCGCAGCTCGCGGCGTTGAGCGCGACGAACGCGGCTTTGGTGTCAGATTTAGAAGCGATGGCGAAGAAACCGGAGGTTGCTAAAACCAAGGAACAGGAAAAGGAAGCCAACCGCTTGGCCGCGATTGCGGACCCGCTGGCGCACGCGGGCCTCGCGAAACCGATCGGGTACGTGGACGTGATCGAACCGAGGGTGTTGGCTCCAGGCGAGTTGTTGATTCAAAACATGGCGGACGACATCAAGTGGCCGAGCCCGGACGAACAACCGCCGTTCTGGGAGCGCGCGCCGTATCCTTCGCCGCTGAAAAACAACGCGGACGACGAGTTAACCAACGCTAAAAAAACCGACCAGCCCCTTCACGTCGTGCACGTCACCGCAGAGATGGCCCCTATTGCAAAGGTTGGCGGTTTAGGCGATGTCGTTACCGGGCTAGCGCGCGCGCACCTGCTGAACGGACACAACGTCGAGGTGATTCTTCCGTACTACTCGAGCATTGAGGGCAAGGTCGACCAACTGCAACACGTCATGGACTTCGACGTCACGAAAGGCAAGGAAACGGAGTGGGACGGAGTTAGGGAGATTAAACTGGATAACTTCTCCACGAGCATGTACACCGGGGTGATCGGCGGGTGTAACGTTATTTTACTGAAACCGGCGGCGAAGGAGCGAAGCAACATCTTCGTTGGCGGCAAGATCTACGGCGGCAGTTACAACGAACTGGAAAGCTACCTTTATTTCTGCCGAGCCGCGTTGGAGTGCTTGAAAGTCACGAACCGCGATCCGAACGTGATTCACGTGCACGAGTGGCAGTGCTCAGGTACGTATTGCGCGTTTCCCAAATCCCGGCCTCCCTGTTTGCCCATACTCGACTGACACTTTCCGTTCACAATCTCAGCCGTGGCGATGCTTTACTGGGATTTGTACCACGCGGAGGGGATGTTGCGTAACGCGAAAATAATGCTCACGATTCACAACATGGACAACACCGGGGAGTGTAGGCAGGAGGAGTTCATCGCGACCGGGGTTTCGGGGGTGGAGTTCAACACTTTGGAAAAAGCGATGGACGAGAGGACGATCGGGCACAACCCGGAACGTTTGTGCCTTTTGAAAGGCGCCATTGTGTACTCCAACTACGTCACCACGGTGCGCATCGCGGAACCCCAAACCCCACGACCCGACTGTTTGATGCCCTGTATGGAGTGCAGTCAGACAGTCTTACCACTACAACGATGATGGGTACCACTACTCCTTTCTTAATCCAACTCTCTGACTGTTTGCTCATACAAGTCACTGACCGATTTCCTTTTTCAATCAGGTTTCGCCCACCTACGCTAAAGACGCTTTGTCCGGCGGCGGCGGTTTTCTGAACAAAACGCTGGGAAAGGTGCGGACGAAATTCCGAGGCGTGTTGAACGGCGTGGACGAACAGATATGGGACGCGCGGTTGGACCCGTATCTTCCCGCTTCGTTCAAACCAGGCCAAATGCAGGGGAAAGCGCTTTGTAAGCGATACCTGCAGCAAGGGCTCGGGATGGACGTGAATCCGGATAAGCCCCTGGTGGTTTGCGTTTCAAGGCTGGTCCCGCAAAAAGGCGTCGATTTAATCAAACATGCCATCGCGCACACCAAAGACCAAGGTGGTCAGTTCGTGTTGCTCGGGAGCGGGCACAGCGATCCGCCGTTTTCGCAGCTGGCGAGCAGCGTGTATAAAAGAGACGAGGATGTCAAGCTTCTGATATTTTACAGCGACCAGCTGTCGCACCTTTTATACGCCGCCGCGGATTTCGTGCTGGTACGTATTGCGCGTTTCCCAAATCCCGCCTCCCTGTTTGCCCATACTCGTACCAGAAGGGACGTCTTACCTCTGCTGGGACGTCTTACCTCTGCTCTGACTGTTTGTGCATACATCGCGATATACAAGACTGACACTATCTTTTATTCATCGTAAGGTACCTTCGATGTTCGAGCCGTGCGGTTTGACGCAGATGATCGCCATGGAGTACGGCGCGCTTCCTATTGTGCGCAAAACAGGCGGCTTGGCGGACACGGTGTTCGACCTGGACGACGACAAAAAGCCGTACGACGAACGGAACGGTTTTATGTTTGAAGGCGCCGATAACGGCGCGCTGACGCAGTGCATGAACCGCGCGATGGACACGTTTAAGCACCGACGACAGGACTTTTCGCAGGTTCAAGAACGCGTCATGAAAACGGACAACACGTGGGAAAAAGCGGGACAGGAGTACGTCAGGCTGTACCGCGCCATGCAGGGGGACGGTGTGCGCGGGTACTGAGACGGGTGTAGGGCTGCTTAATGGTCCCACTACACTCGTTAATGGCGAGGCGAACTCCTTCGGCTCGCTCTCGATAGCTCGCTTTCTAAAATAATCTTGAAAAACGCGTTGCAGGCGCCTTTCTTTTCAGTGCTCAAAATTTAAACCTTGAAACTTGGCGACTGTCTCTTCCGCGCCACTCCGCGGTTGCGCACCCGCACGTATCCACACCGCGTATCTCGCCCCCTGACGCTTCGCGCATTCCGCATCGCGCGGTTTGCCCCCGCGCGCGATGACCAAGACCTTCGCCGGCGTCGCCGGCGACGGGAAGGACACGCGCGCGTCGGGGGTTCCAGGCGACACCACCTCCGCGGACTCGGACTCGAGTCACGGCGTGAAGAAGAGTCGGTCGCGGGGAGAGAGACGGCACATGAAACAGGCCGCTGCCGCGCCCGCTACGTGCGATGAGACGGTTGACACGAGCGACACGCACGCGTTGCGGCTGCTTGAGGCCATCGCGTCTGGCGATTTAGGTGACGCCTCCGGAGTTGGCGCGACGGAGAAGGCGGAGACGCCCGAAAAGTTGGACGGCCCCGTGAAACTTGTGACGGACGCGGACCAAGACGACCAACCCAGCAAGGACAAGGTCGCCGCTTTGCCCGACACCGCACTCGACGCGCCCCAGGAGACGAACGAGACGCGGTCCCCCACCACCCCCACGTCAACCCTGGTGCGACGGCAAACCACCACCGGAAGCTCACCGCCAACCTCGCCGGACGTAGCCGTTGCAAAGGGGTACGAGTCGAAAACCACGACGATTTCGGAGGATTCGTTGGATTCGGATTCGGTTTCCGAGGCGATTCTTGCCGACGAAGGTACGTATTTCCCATTGCCAAATTCCTCCGACTGATTGCTCATACAGGACTGACATTTATTTTGACAATCTCAGGTGGCGAAACCGAACTCGAAAAACAAGACTCGGCACCCGTTCCTGTGGGAATCGAACCCCCCAACACGCGACCGCAACATGCGCGGAGTGAGGGTTTCGACAACCACGCGCCAGGTGATGGGCTGGAGAAGGGGTTTTTACCGCGGGTTGGTGTCTTGTTACCTGAGGAACCTTCGGTACTGGAAACTGGGAACACTCGCGAACAGACGGATGACGCGCCGTCGAAAAACGAAACGCGAAAAGACGACGCGAAGTCCGCGTCGCCCTCGCTCCCCGGGGACGCGACGACAGAGCAAACAGTCGTGTCTTTCCGAGGTGTTTCCCCCGAAATAAACACCACTAACTGGCCGTTACCCGGAGTCGAACCAAGGACGAACTGCGAGGTAACGCCCCCACTTAACCAACTACCAACCCGCGTAACCCCGGACACGCGACCCAGTCACACCGAAAACGCCCTCAACGAGCGGTCCGTGACTATTTACGCTTACGAAGCGCGACACAACCAGCGGATCGTTTTGGTCCCTGAGCAAAAAGTCGGCCTAGTACTGGGCAAAAAAGGAACCCACGCCGCGTACTTCCAGCACCACAGCGGCACGGAAATCCACGTCGCCAGGTAAGCATTGCCTTCCCCAGATCCCACCCTCACTGTTTTACCGAAGCTGGAGACTGTTTGTCCATACATCGCGACATACTCGTAAAAGAAGGGACTATTCTCTGACTGTTTACTCACACACATTACGAGATTGACACTTTTTTTTATGTATCGCAAGGGACCCGTGGGAAATCGACGCGCGGTGCGGCGTGACGGGGGGGCTGGTGCTGTAAGGGCCTTTCCCACCCACCACATTCCGCCTCCCTGATTGCCCATACTCGCACCAGAAGGGACTAATACCACTGACTGTTCAGACCGATTATGGTGAATGTTGTCCATACGTCGTCCAATACATGCGATATACTCGTACCAGAAGGGAGCATTACCTCTGACTGTTTGTCCATACATCGCGATACACGCGACTGACACTTTCTTTTACTTAGCAGCCAGTTCTTGGGGTCGCGCGACGCGAGCGATGCGGCGGGTACCGGTATGCAGTCCATGGGTTTCGCGCATGGCGGTGGTGTGTCTGCTAGAAGTGTGCCGGGCGGTGTCGCGCCGGCGGATACGGGTGCCACTATGGGTGATACCAGTGACACCACGGGTGGTTCGGGTGACACGGGAGGTACTACCCCGGGTGGTACCACGGGTGATACTACGGGTGAACCTACGGGAGATACTCCTACGGCTGGTATTCCTGGTATTCCAAGTGCTATCGCGGGTGATACTACGGGTGGTATTCCTGGTGCTACCGCGGGTGGTACCACTACGGTTGGTAACACTACGGGTGGTACCACTACCGGTACTGGCACAACCACTACCACCACCCCGCCTACCATGCCTGCTCCCGATGCCCCTAACGCTGGTGAAACGCCGACCACGGCCGGCGGTGTTTTTCCGCCAGCACCGGTTACCCCGACGCCTCCCGCGGTGGATTCCCTTTCCCGCCGGCGCGTGCACGTTTTAGGGAGCGCTGACGGAACCTGGGCGTGCGCGCAAATGATCAAGCGGTTGGTGGAGACGAGCGCGTTTCGCGCGCCGCCCCCGGTTGAGACCAGCCGGGACGGGCCTGGACTTGGACACAGCGCCGGTGAGCGTTTCGGTTTCGACGACAAACAGAGCTCGTATGGGCAAACAGTCTACCAACAAGCGCCGGCGTCGCGCCGAAACGGCCGCGCCGAAAACGCCGGCTCGAGTTCGTCGTTTGATTTCCAGTACCAGTCCCCACCAATCACGACGTCGTTTTGCGGCGTCACGACTACGTTCCGGGGTACGGCCTAGGGGCTTTCCCAAATCCAGGCACCTACGACGTTTGCCGATGACCCGCCCGTAGTTACTGTTCACGACATACATCACAAGGCCCTGTCTGTTGCCGTTCACAGTAAGACTCACGACGTTTACCCCTTTTCGTGTACCGAAACCAGGGTACGCGAACGCGTCGCACCCGGGGGAAACGGGCGGGCACGGTTTCGTGGTGCCGCCCATCGGGTTCGCGGACGACGACATTGGCGAGCTTTTCAATCCAGGGTCAGGGTTGGTCGGTCCGGTGGATGCTTCTTTACGGTCACACGACGCGTCGCTTGGGTCACACGACGCGTCACTTGAAGCTTCTTTGCCGTACCGAGATTCCGCAAACTCGAATTCAAACTCCCTCACCATGTTCGTGCCGCACAAGCGCGCGGGATTGATCATCGGCAAGAAAGGCGAGAACATCCGGTTCCTGCAGAACATCACAAGGGCGCACATCCAAGTACAGCCGGAAGGGTGTGGATTGTCAGGAGGTGGTACGTATTTCCAAAACACCACATTCCGCCTCCCTGATTGCCCATACGAGACTGACCCTTTCTCTTTTATCGTATCAGGATCTTTTCCTGGCGATCAGAACGGAAGTTTCGCGCCGCCGAACACGCGGCGGGTGTGCATAAGGTGCGTATTGCATTTCACAATGCCAGGCACGCTGTTTTACCGAAGCTGGCGACTGTTTGTCCATACATCGCGATACACATGACTGACACTTTCTTTTATTTATCGTAAGCGGCGCCGCGGATGCGATCGCGGAGGCCAAGCTCGCGATCGACGACATGTGCTTGGGCAAACTAAGAGTGGGGAGCCAGCAAGTGATTCCCCCCCAGCCGTCTCCGAACGCGTGGGCGCAGTGTACGTATTGGCCCTTTCCCAAATATTCGACACGCCGTTTACAGCCCCTCTGTACTATTTACTGTTTACGTGATACATCACAAGTGCACTGTTCGGCCCGACTACTACAGATTTTTCGGCCCGATTCCTACGACTGTTTGCCGATTGTCCCGAGTAATTACTCATACAAGTTACGGGAAGACTGACCCTTTTCGTGTACCAATCGCAGACGCGGTGGAGTACCACGAGGAGATGGAGGCGTACGCGAAGTACTTAACCGACTGCGGGTGGTCACAAGGCGGCGCCATTGGTCTGACGAACGGGTTGTACGGCAGCGGCGGCGTCAACGACGGTTACGCACGCGACGAGTATTCTTCGCAAAGCTACGGCGCGCATAGTTCGGCGGGGTACGGTTACGCTCCGTACGGAGCACCCGAATCCCACGAAAGATACTCGCCCGAGTACCAGTACCCCGGATACGCGGCGTGTGGGTACGGAGGGTACGGGGACGGGTACGGAGGGTACGTAGATGGGTATGGAGTGTCAGTCTCGTCCTCTTGTATGAGCAAACAGTCTGGTTATTTGGTGGAAAACGGACCTGACAGCGCGTACGGCAACAGCCCGTACGGGCAAACGTTTTACCCCGAAGCGCCGTACTCACCCGGTTTGTCACCCGGCGCGTTGAACTTCGCGGCGGCGGCGTACGCGCCGACGACGCCGCAAACGCCTCCAGCTTTTTCAAGCGAACAACTCGCCACGAACTTCCCCACCCCCGGTGAAACTACCGAGGGTGTGATGACCGTCGATGGTGTCGGTGGCGAAGACGTGTCGACCCCGCCTTGCGGCGATACGGTGTGCGAAGTGTCCCTTGATGACGCGGCGTCCGCGGACGAAACACAAAGCACGAAGCGGGACCCTCGGCAATCCCTCAGCACGCTTTGCGCGTCGTCGTTGACCATGACGTTCCACAAAATCGCGACTTCATCGCCGAACCGCCGGGGGCGACGCGGAGGCCGGGGACGGCCGCGAAAGGACACGGATACGCACCGGGAGGAAATGGGGAACATGGCGGACGTGTCGTACGCGGCGTCGGACGTGACGGAGGCGGCGTACGTGTCGTAGTACATGCCGGACGTGGCACGTGTGTTGTCGATAATGCCGGGTGTGGCGTCTGCGCCTATTGAAACCGCGGAGGAAGGTGGATGGGGCTACTGACTACTACTTCTTTGATTGCTACTGACTGCGTCGCGGCGAATCGGGTTTTGGGACGGCGACGAGGAAATACAAGTACTGGCCGGGATTTGCGAATGGAGCGGAACGGTCCGCTCCGGGGTTTGGGATTAAATGTTTTGTGAGACGTAACGATTCGAGGGAGGGTATTGAGGGAGGGTGTTGCTTTGCTTTTGTGAGACGTAGTGTGGGTTTGTAATGATTGCATGACGTAAAAATGACAGTAAACGAGACAAGCGCGGAGGCTCGCGAAACCCGAAACGATCGCGTTGTTGATGGGAGAAAATTGACGGCTCCAGTTGTTTTCCGTCGCAGACCTATAGCGCTATTCGGGC
>Ga0114995_10001246_pt1 | contig 18025 bp, 16 predicted proteins | sample ArcticOcean_MG_C_11_FD_87038 | JGI IMG/M metagenome (GOLD analysis project Ga0114995, IMG submission 87038) | Marine microbial communities from western Arctic Ocean - ArcticOcean_MG_CB2_154 | ecosystem: Environmental > Aquatic > Marine > Oceanic | place: Arctic Ocean: Canada Basin | collected... | reverse complement strand
TATTATACATATATTCTATTTGATCTAATTCTGGTTGCCAGTGTTTTATTTGAGTTGCCATATATAAACTTTCACTACAATAATTAAATTTATTCATATAAAACTCTATATATTTATTAAAACTCTTATTAATTAATCTATATTTATTTACATTATTATAATCATAAATACATAACAATTCTGATAATTTTGATATAATATCTTCATTTATCATAACAATAAAACTTATATAAATAGAAAAAAAAATCAATTTTAAATAATGAAATAATAGAATTAATATTTATCCGCTAATAATCTCATAGAAACAAATTGACTTTCTAATTCTTGTATAAATAATTTAGAACAATATGGAATACGAACTTCATCAAAACTATGATTATTATTACAGAACTTACATAAATATATATTTTTTTGTGGATTTACTATTCCAATTCTTCCACACATTTTACATACATAACACTTATAATTATCAGATCTTATTGTATATGATTCTTTTAAAAAGGCAGAAGCTCCATGACTAATAATACTATCGCGTTCCATCTCACCTATACGCAAACCACCTTCACGAGCACGACCCTTAGCCGGTTGTCTTTCTAGTACTGTCTTAGGACCAGTATCTCTAGATTGTACTTTATCGTGAACCATATGTTTCATTCTTTGATAATATTGAACACCCATAAATATAGATACATTCATTTGTTCACCGGTATATCCATTATATAATATTTCATTTCCAAACTGTTCATAATCTAATGTTTCCATCATATTTGTAATATTTACTGCTTCATTTGCGTTTTCAAATGGTGAAGCATCATAAAATGAACCTAATGTACTACATCCTTTTCCAGTAATACATTCCATTAAATGACCTACACTCATTCTAGATGGAAAACTATGAGGATTTACAATAATATCTGGCACAATTCCTTCATTTGAAAATGGCATATCTTCGGGATCTAATATTAATCCAACAACACCCTTAATTCCATGTCTTGAGCCAAATTTATCAGCAAATTGTGGTGTACGCTCCATTCTAATTCTTACTTTACAAAATTTGCTTCTTTTAGAGTGTTCATATGAATAAACTCCGTCGACTACACCAAAATCATTATGATGAATAGTTGTACTTTTATCTGTAATTTTTCCATCATTATTTGTAATTTTTCCTATAATTATATCATGATCATAAACATATGTATTATTTTTTATAATACCATTATCATTTAACTTATTATAATTATTACCATTTCTACGAATAGATACATCTGGAACTTCAAATGATTCACCTTCCTCAATATATTCTATATATGTCCTATAATAACTAGAATTAAATAACCCTCTATCCAATGCTGCTCTATTTAATATTACCGAATCTTCTTGATTATAACCAGTATATGTTGCTATTGCTACTACAACATTAGCACCACCTGGCATATCATTATATTTTATATCAGTTGAAAATTTTGTTACTACTAATGGTGTTTGAGGATAATGTAATATATGACTCATTGTATCCATACGCTTATTAAAATTTGTAGCAAATATACCTACAGATTGTTTTGCTTGAGCCATGCAGAATAAATTACGAGTTTTAGGATTATGATTCATAAAAGGAATAATACTTGGTAATGCACCAAAAATGAGTTTACCATTAATTTCTAAATATTTATATTTTTTTTCAGTAATTTTGTCAGCATCTAAACATATTAATGTATAAAGACTTTCTTGTGGATCAATAAATTCCATACAAGCTTGGGTTTCTTCTAATCTTTTTATTACATCTACAATTTCGGCTACATTTAAAGTTTTAATTTTTTCACTTAATGTTTTATTTTCTGATTCAGATAAATCACCATTTATTAAATTTGACCATAAATATTTATCATTATTATATTTTTCATTATCTCTTATTATTTTATTATTATTTACTACATAAACTGGTCGAATACAGCGACCAAAATCAGTTAATATATATAATTCTTTGTATTCATAATTAAATGATATTGATATTTCATTTAAACTATCAACATCATCTATTTTTAAATTATTTCTTTTAATTAATCTCAATAAATGCAATATATCTAAAATATCATTATTTATATAAATACCAATTAAACAACCATCAATAAAAATTTTTGTATTATTTATATAAGAAGTAGGTTTAATATAATTGTTTGCAGTAAATGATATAAACCCCGGTGTACTTTTAAATTTATTAGTTAACATAGTATTTGCCTTAGTATTTTCTATAGAAATTAAGCACCCAATTGCTAAATTTTTAATTAATCCAGAATTTCCACCATCTGGTGTGTCTACCGGACATACATATCCCCATTGTGTAGCATTTAATTTTCTAGGTCCTACAATTTTCATATTTGAATCTATTGGAGTTTGGATTCTTCGTAAATGTGATATAGTTTGTAAATAACTAACTCGTAATAAATCTTGAACTAAACCCTCTTTATTGAATGAATATTTATCTCTGTTTATTATTTCATTTAAATTAGATTGATCTAAAGTTTTTTGAGTATCTCGTACACCCCAATTGCCCTTAAAACCCCTTTGAAATCCATCTGTAATAATATTTTCATTTAGTCTACTTTTAAAAACTTTTTTCAATAAATCTGAACTAGAATATTTATTTTTTAATTCTGCTTTATCTATTTTAACAGTTCCACCTAATTTTAATTCACTTATGACAGCATTTAATATTTTATTTTTAAATTTGATATAATATTCTCTGAATAATGTTGAAAGTAAATATCCACTAGTTTCGATTTGTTTATATTCAAAAGTATCACGATTACTTACATCTTCATATTTTAATTGTACTTTTAATAAATTAAATGTCATATATCCTAAAAACATCCCTTTTCCAATATTATTATTTTGATGAGGTAATAAATTATTATATAATAAAGTCAATACATGTTTTGCTATTAATACAGAACTATCTACTGCAGTTTTATTTGTTCTTAAATTTATCTTAAATTCCATTTTATTATATATATACATTAATGCTGATTGTCTATCTATTATAGGTAATGCATCTTTTCTAGAAGTATCTAAGAAATTACTAAACTCATTAAATTTATCATTTTGAATAGTGAATGCATTATTATTTTCACTATAATTATATGGTAATAAATCTTTTAATATAAATTCATATATTTCTTTATCACTTTCATAACCTAATGCCCTAAATATTATAAATAAAGGAATATCACTAGTAAGCCCGGGTATTTCAACAACAATTGAAATATCTGTTTTATCTATTTCGCCTTGTTTTTCTTCTTGTTCTTCACCTTCATTATCTGAAGATTTTTTTGTTTCTTTAGAAATGTCATTTTCAATTAAATCATTTAAATTTTCACCAACTAATTGCTCTTTTTTTTTTATTTTTTTAAGTTTAACATATGTATTTTTTGCCGGACTAAAACTGTTTATTTTTGCTGATTTTATTTCAGTAATTAATATATATTTTTTACTTGAATCAGTGTGTGTATATAATTTATTATATGCTAAGCGCTCTTGGGAAACAATAACCTTTTCTTTACCATCTATAATAAAATATCCCCCTAATTCATTAACACATTCTCCATTTTTATATAATTCATTTTTATAATCAGTATCAGTCTTATCTTTTATATTATTATATAAATTACAATAATTACTTAATATTTGTATAGGTATTCTAGCTAAGACAAATTCTTCATTTGTATCAAAAATTACTGGAATTTCAACATCATCATCTAATTGAATAGTAACTTTTTTAATTAAAATTTCTAAGGCATATGTTTTATCATTTAATCGACATTGATTAGGTGTAAATTCAGAAAATAAATTAGAACTTGAATATTTTTTTAATTCAATATCATCTGAATCTATATCTATTCTTAAATCAATACCAGATATTTTTTTATTTAATTTAAAATAACTATTATTTAACATTGTACCCGATATCAATTTATCTATAAAACTATTATATGATTCAAAATGGTGTTTATTTATAACTGTTGTATTTATTTGGTTATAAAATTTCTTAAAATCATCATACCAATTAGTTTTATTCATAATATATTTAATATATTTTATTTTTCATAATTTAAATGCTTTCCACAATATTTACCAATTTTAATTTTATTTTTACATTGATGACCCTTATTTTTGCCAGTTTTTATTAATGCACAACATAATTCTTCTGGTTTTTTCAATTTACCACCATTTTGTCTACAATAAGGACATTCAGTTGATCTTGAATATGTATAAGCCATTTTAATACAATTATAATGAAATACATGATCACATTTTAATGTAGTTATATCTGTATCTAATACATCACTACAAATATTACATAATGTTTCATTCATTAACTATTTATAAAAAATAATATTTAAATCATTTATATTTAAATTATAACTATATAAAAAATAAAACACACATATATATATATATATTAGTAAATTTGGCAGAGTGGTTAAGGCGATGGACTTGAAATCCATTGGGGTTCCCCCGCGCAGGTTCGAATCCTGCAGTTGACGATTATTTTTTTTTTATTATATATATATATATATACAAATGGTAAAAAATGATATTAAAAAAAAAAATAAAGTAAAAAATATAAAAAAATATGATAATGAAAATATAAATAATTTTTCGAAGAATAGTTTTTTTACTGAATTATTTTCTGGTATGTCAATTTTAAAATATAAATTTATTATATACTGGTTACCAATTATATTATATATTTTTGCAATTTCGTTTTATATATTTATTTTCCAAGAAGACTCTGAATGGTTTATAGCATTTATTTCCGGATTAGTAATATACATATTATACTTTTTAATTGATATAATATATCAAAATATTATATGTGAAAAAAAAACATTTGGTAAATCTTTAAAAAATTCAGCTATAAATGCATTAACACCCGCAATATTTGTTATTACTGGATATATATTTGCTTGTATTTTGCGAGATGTAAAAAAATGTAATATTTCATATAATAATAATAGTATTGAATCTTCTCAAAATATAAATAAAATTAATACAGATACTACACGATTACTTAATATTCATAGAAATAATATAATTGTAGCATCATTATTTTACATATTTTCTATTATATATAATAATCCAATAAACAAAAAAAAATGTATTAATAATAGATTATGTTAAAATTAGCTACTTAAGCTGATTTTTTTTTTGATTTCTTAGCGGACTTCTTCTTGGATTTCTTAGCAGATTTCTTCATGGATTTCTTCATGGATTTCTTAGCAGATTTCTTAGCAGATTTCTTAGCAGATTTCTTCATGGATTTCTTAGAAGATTTCTTAGCAGATTTCTTCATGGATTTCTTCATGGATTTCTTAGAAGATTTCTTTCCACCCTTGACGGATTTCTTAGAAGATTTCTTTCCACCCTTGACGGATTTCTTAGAAGATTTCTTTCCACCCTTGACGGATTTCTTGGATTTCTTAGAAGATTTCTTTCCACCCTTGACGGATTTCTTAGATTTCTTAGAAGATTTCTTTCCACCCTTGACGGATTTCTTGGATTTCTTAGAAGATTTCTTTCCACCCTTGACGGATTTCTTAGCAGATTTCTTGGCAGATTTCTTCTTAGATTTCTTGGCAGATTTCTTCTTAGATTTCTTGGCAGATTTCTTCTTAGATTTCTTGGCAGATTTCTTCTTAGATTTCTTTCCACCCTTGACGGATTTCTTGGATTTCTTAGAAGATTTTTTTCCACCCTTAGCATATTTCTTGGCAGATTTCTTGGCAGATTTCTTGGCAGATTTCTTGGCAGATTTCTTGGCAGATTTCTTCTTAGATTTCTTGGCAGATTTCTTGGCAGATTTCTTCTTAGATTTCTTGGCAGATTTCTTCTTAGATTTCTTGGCAGATTTCTTTCCACCTTTTACGGATCTCTTACTAGATCTCTTGGATTTTTTTCCAGATTTCTTACCAGATCTCTTGGATCTCTTGGATCTCTTGTGACATGATTTCTTCACCCACTTGCAAGTTTTTTTGGCAGATGCACATCCTTTGCGGTCGCGTTTTTTGCAATTAACTTTTTTACCTCCTAACATTTATATTATAGTGTGAGAAATTATTTTTGAAATAAAAAATTAATTAGGCAAAAAAAATTTTAATAAAAAATTAATTAAAGAATTAAAATAAATTTAAATTAGAAATATAATTATTTAAAATTACCGCGTTAATTTTAATTATTAGAATGAGTTTTAGTAAAAATAATTTATTAATGGATAAGATTAATTTATTTTTCGAAAATGAAACAAATAAAAATGTATTGATTAATATATTAAATAATAAATATAATGTATCATTAAGAATTATAGATTGGTTTGTAACAAATTATTGTAAAAAATACAATATTTATTGGGTTGAAGATAATCAAAGATTTGTGGTATATTTGAATTATAAATTACAATTGAAAGCATATTCCAAAAAATTTTTTGATCCATTTTGTCGCCGAGATCGTATATTATTTTATTATAAAGATGATACATTTTTAGAAACTACAGTAGGACAATTAAATTTTTTCAAATGGATAATAGAACATAATATTATTAATTATATTAAAAACAATTATGATGATATAGAATATGACATGCAAAATACAATTAAAACAGATAACAAAAATATCAAGCGTCGTGAATTATCAAAATGTGCTACAAAAACAATTAATGTAAATGAAAGTAAAACTATTTTGAATTTTGAATAATTAAAATATTAAAATTGATTAAGCCATGGCATTGCATCTATACAATCCTTAGATACCAATGATATTGAAGTTAATACATATAAACAACCTATATTTGAAGACTCATAATCCTTACCACTGGTAAGAAATATATTTATATCATCTAATATTTCATTTTGTAATTTTTTTTTATCTATCATTTTATCATGTGTATAAAAATAATTACTATTAATTAATTTAAATTTAGAAAATGGCTGAAGTATTGTACTTTGAATAATATTGTTTTTTTGAGATTGTGATAAATTAGAACGATAATTCCAAATATCTTCTAAATGTAACCACATTTTTCTTAATTTTAATGTTGATAGTTTGGTAAACCATTCTATTGATGTATTATATCCAAACGCATCAATTTTCTGAAAAATTTTAATAACTTTTTGATTAAATAATTGTTCTTCGGATAAAATTTCTGGTTCAAATTCAATACTAATATTTTTATTTTGTAAATATTTTATTAGAGAATTATATTTAATAATAATATCGTCTGATATTTGAATTCTATTATATGGATTTATTATTTTATCAGAAGTTTTATTATCTATTAATAATTTAAAACTACGAATATCGAAAAAATATATACTTTTTTTTTCATCTTCAAAAGAAAATAAATAATTTAAATCTATATTTTTCTTTTTTTCAAAAGTATAAAAATCGGTTTCATTCACACATGATTTAAATAACCCTGGTCCTTTTAATTTATTTAATTTTAATATATTATTTTTTCTAAATAATGATTGTATTTTAATAATATGTTTTATATTAGTAATAAATTTAAAATAATAATTTAAAAATCCTTCAAATATTGATATTACATCTTTATTATTTAATGAATGGTGAAATGAATAATTATACTGCTGTAAAATATATTTAGCCTTTTTTATATTTGTTTTTATTAATTCCTTTTTTTTTGTATTATTTTTATCAACAAATTCCATTAAAAAATTATACACTTCATTTTTATTAAATAAATGTTCATTAATTGTAACAACAGTTTTATCAGTCAAATGTTTTTTACATAATTTATTTTCACATTGTTTTAATGAACATTGTTTAAATGGATTAGATTTACACCGTGCAATACATTGCATATATATATATTTTAATAAATTATATTTTTAAATATTTTAACTTTTTAGATTAATATATATTAATTTAATTTATATATAAACTATATATAATTATAATATGAAATATACTTAATAATACATCTTAATTTATGAATAATATAAATATAAATTCTATAAGAAAATTACCAACACCATATGAAATTAAGAATAATTATAATATTTCTTATGAAGATACTTTATTTATAAATAATTGTAGAAGTACTATTAATAATATATTATCAAATAAAAATAATAAAAAACTAATAGTTGTTGGACCGTGTTCTATTCATAATTATGAAGATTGTTTAGAATATGCTAAATCTATTAAACAGTATATGACTGAATTTCAGAATATTTATATTGTTATGAGAGTTTATTTTGAAAAACCGCGTACAATTAACGGATGGAAAGGTTTTCTATATGATCCAGAATTAGATGGTTCTAATAAAATTGATGTTGGAATTATTCAGACTCGTAAGTTATTAATTGAAATTACTAAAATGCGAATCCCTATTGCAACCGAATTTTTAGATACAATTATTCCTCAATATATTGATGATTTAATTAGTTGGGGATGTATTGGAGCTCGTACAGTTGAAAGTCAATTACATCGTCAATTAGCATCTGGTTTATCTATGGCAATTGGATTCAAAAATCGTACCGATGGTAATAAGATTATAGCAATTAATGGAATGCTTTCATCAAAAGAACCACATTCATTTATGGGAATAGATATGAATGGTTGTGCTTCAGTTGTTAATACAAATGGAAATAAAAATACTTGCATTGTTTTGCGTGGTGACTGTATAAATGGATGTAATTTTAATAAGTCTGATATAAATGAAACTCATGAATTATTAGAAAAAAATAATTTGAATAAGGGAATTATAATTGACTGTTCACATGATAATAGTTTACATGATGGTAAAAAAGATTTTATGAAACAAATTGATAATGCTAATTATATAGCTTCTATTTGGAATGAATTAGAAATTATTAAGGGAATAATGATTGAATCAAATATTAATGAAGGAAAACAATCTATTGATAATAAACCATTAAAAAAAGGAGTAAGTATAACCGATGGTTGTATTAATTTAAGTGATACATATAATATTCTAAAAACAATGAATACATCTGCATAATTAGATAATTAGATAATTAGATAATTAATAAATAAATTTTTTTTTATACTAATATATATATATACTATGAAAAATAATAAGGATAAAAATATAAAAAAATATGGTATAATTTGTTTGGATTTGGATGAAACCTTATTTCATACAAAAAATCATCGTATATTTTTCCGCCCAAAATTAATAAGTTTTTTACAATATATTCATAAATACTTTTATTTAGTTGTATTTACTGCGGCTACAAAAGACTACGCTGATTCAATATTAAGTAAGATTAAATGGGATAATGATGATGGTGAAGAAATTAGTGCAAAAACCATTTTTACTTTAAAATTATATAGAAGTTGTGTTAGTTCAGAAGGAAAAGATTTAAAAATTGTTTTAAAAAGATTATTAGATCAACGCATTAAAAAATTAAATGATATTCCTAAAACATTTCTATATAAAAAAATAAAAAATAAAACAGTATTAAATCTAGAAAATATTATTATAATTGATAATTTAGTTCATAATTTTTTAGATAGTCAATTCTTTAATGGAATTCCCGTAAAAGATTTTTATAAAAATAAAAAAGATAATCACTTATTAATTATTAAGGAGTTTATTAAAAGTTATTTAAAGGAAATAAAAAAAAAGAAAGCAAATAATTCATTAAAAGTATATTTATATAATAATTTATACAAAATAAATAATTCATTAAAAATAGAATATCATAAGCCTCAGTGTTAATTAAAATATTATATATTTTTATATTTTTTTACTTTTATATTTATACACTCTTAGCACTTTAAAATTTTAAATCTAACTTATTATAATAAAATCATTTTGATTCATCTCTTCTATTAAGTCAGAATAAACCTTATCTAATTCTTTATTACTATTTTTTCTATTACTTTTATTTACCATATTTAATTTACCTATTCCTAATAAATTACTTAGTTCATCTTGTTTATCAAAAATATCTTCATATTTTACACAATATATTTTATAATTTCTATTTTTATTTACTTTTATATAGTTATTATAAAATTCTCTAATTTTATATAAATCTTTTCCAGAAGATAAAACATCATCTAATTTTATTGTATCATCTATTTGAATATGTTGTAAGTGAAGTTTATGCATATTATAACCATATTTATCAGTAAATCTGCTTGGAATAGAAAAACTAGGATTTCTATAAATGAATATAACATAATAATTTTCTAATTCATTATTAGGTATAGTTATACCATTAAACCAATCACAGTATATATAACCACTTCCATCACCACCCGCATACTCTAAATTGTCCGGAGGCACTCTACTATGTATATGTTTAGTTTCACCATATTTACTTAGTGCTGAACATAACATATTAGTACCCGAACCACCATATGAACATACATAAAAATGTTTTTTCATTATAAATATAATATATATATATATATATATATTTTCGAGTTTTATTTTTATAAATTTAGAAAAGTAAAAAAAAAACTATAGAACTTAATTAAATATAATTAGATTTAGAAATCAGCATCTAAATCTAATTCCATTTCATTATCTTCTATTGATACACCAGCTTTACCATATTCACCAACACGCTTTTCAAAAAAATTAGTTTTTGTTCTCATACTAATTAAATCCATAAAATCAAATGGATTTTCCGAATTATATATTTTATTATAACCAAATTGAACACTTAAACGATCCGCAACAAATTCAATATATTGTTTCATTAATTCCGCATTCATTCCAATTAAATTACATGGTAATGATTCTGTAATAAATTCCTTCTCAATTTCAACCGCATTCTTAACTATATTATAAAAAATCTCACTATCTAATTTAGAGGCTCTTGTATGATATAATTCTACAGCAAATTCAGTATGTAATCCTTCATCTCTACTAATCAATTCATTACTGAATGTTAATCCGGGCATTAGACCCCTTTTTTTTAACCAAAATATAGCACAGAAACTACCACTAAAGAAAATACCTTCAACACATGCAAAAGCAACTAAACGAGTATTAAAATTAGATTCCATATCATCAATCCATTTAATAGCCCATTCTGCTTTTTTTTTTACACATGGAATAGTGTCAATTCCATTAAATAATTTAGTTTTTTCAGCATCATCATTAATATATGTATCAATTAATAAAGAATATGTTTCTGAATGTATATTTTCCATAGATTCTTGGAATGCATAAAAACATTTAACTTCTTGATCATCAATTTCATTAATAAATCTATTTTGTATATTTTCATTGACAATACCATCACTACCCGCAAAAAATGCTAATATGTTCTTAATAAAATAGCGTTCATTTTCGTTTAAATTCTCCCAATCATTTTTATCTTTGGTTAAATCAATTTCTTCAGCAGTCCAAAATACAGAAAGAGCTTTTTTATATAATTGCCATACTCCTAAATACTTACTATTAATTGGGAAAAGGGTATAATTTTTGCTCATTATGATGTGTATATTTATATATATATATATTTTTTTGTATTTAAATATTAATATACATTTAAATTTTAATTTTTGGAATATATATTTTATTATATATATATATTATGACAAACTACTTACTATTTAATAATTTAAGATATAATAAACTTATTAATAAGAAAACTATTGAATCACATCCAAATAAAGATTTATTTATTAATATATTTATATTATTAATATTTGTAATAGGAATTGGTTTATTTTTATCATATAGATATAATAATAAAATAAATACAACTAAAAATATTTCTCAAGAAGATGTTATTTCAGAAGAAGATGTTATTTCAGAAGAATATGTTATTTCAGAAAAAGATTATAATGATTCTAAAAAATATACTAAAAATGAAACTATAGAAGAAAATATAGAAAATATAAAAAATATAAAAAATATAAAAAATATAAATAATAGTTATTTAAATAATATACAAAATAATAATTTTATTAATAATACTGATACAGATGATGATAAATATTCATCTATTATAAAATAAATTTTCGTTCTAAAATTAAAAAATAAACATTTCTTAAATTATACATATGAGTGAAAATTTAGGTTCAACAAATATAGCAGATTTAGTAAATGAAGATGATACAGATATTAATGATGATATGGTAAATAAAATTTTAAATGAATTAGAAAATACTGATAAAGACATAGATCAACATGAAGCCGATTTTAATGAAATACCTAATCAAAATATGAATTATATGAATAATAATGAATATAATAACGAAATTGATTTTACTCAAGAAAATAATATTGAATTAAGAGATAATCTTCAAGAAAGTATGAATTTAAATGAAACTGATAATACTGTAAAAAAAATAAACAGTATTTTAGAAGATAATGCTGAAAATCATTTATTATCATTAAATTCACTTATAACCCGTGCAAAACTTCCAATATTTGTATTTATAATTATAGTACTGTTTAATAATTCATTTGTTACAAACATGTTATCCGAATTATTATCAAAATTAATTAAGAATCAATTTATTACAGATAATATATCATTATTTTTAAGAGCTTTAATATCAGCTATATTAATATTTGCTATTGAATTTCTTCAAATAATTAATTGATCTAATGTCCAATATTCATAATTATTATGAGGCAATTTTCTTTTAATTATAATTGGAGTTTTTTTTTTCTTTAATTCATATTCCGCAATATCTATAGGATTAGTATATGACGATGGTAAATTATCTACTAATGGTTTTCTACCAGATTCTATTTGTTGTGCTGCAATTCCTACAATTTTTGCATATTCATATTTAGTTAAATATGGTTGTGAAATTTTATTAGTTTTTTTAATTTCTTCATATATTTTATCATTATCGGTAAATTCAATAATATCCGAATCTAGATTATCTATATTTAACTCATTCATTTTATTATATATAATATATAATATTTCGATTTTAAATATATATAAAAAATGTATTTAATTATTCTTATTAGATTTAATCGTTCTTATTAGATCTGTATGTATTATTTGTTTCTAATATAATATGATTATCTGTTTTTTTATACATTTCATTTTTTTTAGATTTCCATTTTTTTAATAATTTAATTTTAGTACACTTATTATTCTCAAATTTACAATATGATTTAGCTTCACATTTTTTTTGATTATAACGACGATCACATCGTCTTTTTATAGAACGATTTACACATTTTTTACTTCTATGTTTATATTTACATGATTTTTTAGATGTTTTACATTGTTTTTTTGATTTCTTACTACAATTATTTTTTCTGCGTGATTTTTTTATAGATTTATTTTTTTTAGTCGAAGATTTTTTTTTTATTGTTTTTCTTTTTCTACCTCCACTCATTTTATTTGATTTTTTAATTGATTTTTTAATTGATTTTTTAATTGATTTTTTAATTGATTTTTTGACTGGTTTTTTGACTGGTTTTTTGACTGGTTTTTTGACATTTGTTTTATTTTTGGCTAATTTATATTTTTTCATAGCTATCTCTTTTGTAGGTCCACAACCTATAGCACCTACATCACTATCTTTTTTTAATTTTTTTTGAAATTCACACCAGTCATTACTTGAAGTAGTAATTCTACCTATACCTTTATGAGTAAAATAATACACACAAAATCCACTTTTATCATTTTTTTTTAGAGTTTTGGATGCTGATTTTTTTATATTTTTTTTACTAGTTTTAACTATTTTTTTTGATTTAGGCATTTATATATATATATATATAATATTAAATTTAAAAATTGATTTAAATTATTTAAATATATTAATACAAATATATATATACAATGGCGACTTCCAATAACTCCAAATATCGACAAATGGAGCATATAAAACATATTAAAGAATTACCAGATACATATGTTGGTTCATCTATATCTGAAGAAAAAGAATTATATGTTTATGAAAATGAAAAAATAAAAAAAAATACGATTAATTGGGTACCAGCATTATATAAAATTTTTGATGAAATTATTGTAAACGCAGTCGATAATCATACACGAACCAAAAGAGAAAAAGAAAAATTTCCTAAAAAAATGATTCGTGTTATGTCTAAATTAGAAGTAAATATTGATAAGGAGTTGGGTGTAATTTCAGTATTAAATGATGGTGAAGGCATTGAAATTAAACAAATTGACACTGAAAAAAAGAAGGGTATCTATGTTATTGAATTAATTTTTGGTGAATTACTAACATCTGAGAATTTTAAAGACGGGACAGAGAAAAAAGTTACGGGTGGTAAAAATGGTTATGGAGCAAAATTAACAAATATATTTTCGGATTGGTTTACAGTAGAATCTGTAGATCGTAAACAAAAATTATTATATACACAAACTTGGACTGAAAATATGGAAAAGAAGAGTGATCCAATTATTACAGAATATAAGGGAGACCCATATACAAAAATTACATTTTTACCAGATTATAAGCGTTTTGGTGTAAGTGGATTAACAGATGATCTGTATTCTATTTTTGTAAAACGAGTATATGATTGTGCCTTATGGTTTAGTGGTAATATGAATATTGAAATGAATACGAAAAAGAAAAATTTAAGTTTACCAATGACTGTATTTCTAAATAATGAAGAAATTCAATGTACACTAGATAATTATATTAATCTTTATACAAATGGAGAAGTAAATAATGATGAAATTATTATTGATAGTGTAAATAGATGGGAATTGGGTGTGGTATTAAGTCAAAATCATAAATATATGCAAACATCTATGGTAAATGGCATTTCTACAATTCGTGGAGGTAAGCATGTAGATAATATTATTAATCAAATTGTAAAAAAACTAAATGAAATATCATTAAAAAAGAAGAAGAAATATGATATTAAATCATCATATGTAAAAGATAATATTTGGATATTTCTAAAATGTATTATTGAAGAACCTACTTTTGATGGACAAACTAAGGAAAGTATGACAACAAATATTAGTAATTTTGGTTCAAAATATGAAGTTAGTGATAAATTTATTGAAAGACTAGTTAAAATTGGATTATTAGATAGAATTTATAATTCTATTGAATTAGAAAATTCTAAATTGGGTAAGAAAACAGATGGTACTAAGAAGGAAAGTATACGAGGAATTAAAAAACTAGATGATGCTAATTTTGCTGGTACAAAACAATCTGGTAAATGTACACTAATCTTAACAGAAGGAGATTCGGCAAAAGCAACTGCTATTTCTGGATTAAGTGTAGTTGGTCGTGATTATTATGGAGTATTTCCATTAAAAGGGAAAGTTCTTAATGTTCGTGATGTAACTGAAAAAAAAATGTATGAAAATGATGAGATTAATAATATTAAGAAAATCTTAGGACTTGAAACTGGAAAAGAATATGAAAATATGAATGAATTAAGATATGGGCAAATTATGATTATGACAGATCAAGATTATGATGGATTTCATATTAAGGGATTATTAATTAATTTATTTCATAGCAAATGGCATAGTCTATATAAAAATAATTTTATCACTTGTATGGTAACACCTATTGTAAAAGCTACTAAGGGTTCTAATCAGATGCAATTTTATAATTTAACTGATTATAATGATTGGAAAGAAAATATTGGTGAATCTGGTTGGAAAATTAAATATTATAAAGGATTAGGTACATCGAATAGAACAGAAGCACGAGAATATTTTCAAAATCTGAAAACAATTACATATGTAGAAGATGAAAATTCTAATACATCTATTGTTAAAGCATTTAGTAAAGATCAAGCAGATGCTCGTAAGGAATGGTTAGAACATTATAATAAGAATAATGTATTAAAAGTTGAAGCGGGTGATAATAAATTCTCATATTCTGAATTTGTAGATAATGAATTAATTCATTTTTCAAATGCAGATAATTTGCGTAGTATTCCTGACATTATTGATGGATTAAAACCTTCCCAACGAAAGGTTTTATTTGCAGCTTTTGAGAAAAAAATAAAAAATGATGTTAAGGTATCTCAATTCTGTGGATATGTAAGTGAAAGAACTTCTTATCATCATGGTGAAGCTAGTTTACAATCTACTATTATTAATATGGCTCAAAATTATCCAGGTTCTAATAATTTAGAATTACTATATCCTAGTGGTCAATTTGGTACACGATTACAAAATGGTAAAGATGCATCATCTCCAAGGTATATCTTTACCCGATTATCTGAATTAACTAGTATAATTTATAATGAATCAGATACAGATAATCTTAAATATTTAAATGATGATGGATTTAATATTGAACCAGAGCGTTTTGTGCCATTACTTCCGATGATTCTAGTTAATGGAACAAAGGGCATAGGAACTGGTTGGAGTACAGATATTCCTAAATATAATCCAGTAGATATTTTAAATTGTATGAAAAAATTATTAAAAGGTGAAGAACTGACTGAACTTGTTCCATGGTATCGTAATTATGATGGTACATTTATTAAAACTAAAGACAATAATTTTATAAATCTAGGAGTATATGAAATTGTGAATAATAATACGCTTAAAATTCTTGAATTACCTATTGGTGTTTCTACTGAAGAATATAAAGATTTCTTAGATAGAGTTGTTTCTGGTAATGATCCAAAAATTGATTATGTTGAGAATTATGAAAATTCTAGTACTGACACTAAAGTATGTTTCGTAGTCTTATGTAGACCAAACAGTCTCAAAAAATTAATATTATCAGAAGAACCCGATGAATATGGTTGTAATAAGATTCATAAGGAGTTTAAATTAGTAAAACCAATGTCTCTTAATAATCTAGTATTATATAATACAGATTTTAAACTAACACGATATGAATCACCATTAGATATTATTAAAGAGTTTTATACATATCGTTTAGTATATTATTCTAAACGAAAAGATAGTTTATTAAGTAAATATACTCATAAAAAAAATATCTTAGAAAATAAGATTCGTTTCATTCAAGAACAAATTGATGATATATTAGTATTATATAAGAAAAAAAAAGATGTAGTAATTAAGGAATTATGTGATTCAAATTATATGAAAATTACAAGTAAAGAAGGTGGGAATCCAGATTATGAATATTTACTAAGTATGAGAATGGATTCAGTAACAGAAGAAAAATTAAATAAATTAAAAGATGAATTTGAAGAAATTAATAATAAGATTAGTACATTGGAATCTAAGACAAATAAAAATTTATGGGAAGAAGATATGGCCGAATTTACTGAGAAATTCGATATTTATCAATCTAAATTAGAAAAATTAGATGATTTATCTCAACTTAAAATTTCATCTACATTAAAAACAAAAGCAAATAAGAAGGTAAAGAAAAATATGAAACCTACTACTAAGAAAACTCAAACTAAAAAAAAATAATATTATAGAATTAATGATATTATAAAATTAATGATATTATAGAATTAATGATATTATAGAATTAATGATATTATAGAATTAATGATATTATAGAATTAATGATATTATAATAAACATTTATAATAAATATATCTTAATAAATTTATAGGTAAACTGCACACATCCATACCACATAATTCTATATTATTTTGAATATTTTTATCAAATGCTATTTTATAATTAATCTCTTCGTAATGATTAGAGTTCATTATATTTAAAATATAATAATTTTTTTTATATAATAAATTTTTTTATATAATAATTTTTTTTATATAATAATTTTTTTTATATAATAAATTAATATAATGTATTTTTTTATAGTTATTGTTTTAATTTTATTAGTTTTAGATAATTATGTTAATAATAATGTAAAAATTTATGTAAATAAAAAATACAAAAAAACATTAAATATTCTTAATAAAACAAATCCATTTTATAAATTAGAAGAAAAACACTCCAAAAATAGTTTTATTGTAAGAGCATCTGTTTTAGCATTATTCTGGCTAGTTATTAATGTTTCATTAATTATCTTAAATGAATTTAAGTCAATAGATGATATTGATAATGAAACACTAAATTTACTAGAAAATATTGATAGTTATAAATATTTTATTTTT